>Ga0316187_10001640_pt1 | contig 19463 bp, 19 predicted proteins | sample CroRivburrow1_MG_FD_204927 | JGI IMG/M metagenome (GOLD analysis project Ga0316187, IMG submission 204927) | Coastal sediment microbial communities from Maine, United States - Cross River worm burrow 1 | ecosystem: Environmental > Aquatic > Marine > Coastal > Sediment | place: USA: Maine...
TTGTTATGCGGGTTTTATGTATCTTTTTCATATTTTTTTTAATCTTATTTGCATCAACTGAGTCAGTTGGACAGCGAAAAAGTAATATTAGAAATATTCCGGCCCTGGGACTTGAGGTTGATATTCTTCCATATATAACTGGAGGATACTACGGTAGTATCTGGTATGGAATCGGTCAGGTAAGAGGAAGATTTGTAGTTGCAAATGTAAATGTTCCCAGTTTTTATATTCCTTCAGGTTTCAAAGACAATAATATTTATGCATATGCCCTGCTTGTAGATTACTTCATCCAGAGTAATGATTTTAGTAAATTCTGGATAGGCGTGGGGCCTGAATACTGGGATGCATCGATTACTTCAGAATCAACAGGATCTACTGCATATTATTCTAACTATATTATATCTGTGGGTTTGGGCTATAGTTGGAAGTTTTATCGTAATTTTTATTTAAATCCTTGGCTGGCATTCCATATTTTAGCCGCGGGGGATAGCCATGTGGATGTTGATGGGGAAGATTTTAAGCCACCAACAGTAACTCCAGAAATTTCCCTGAAAATTGGATGGTACCTTTCTTTCGGCAAAAATTCAAAGAGATATTTAAAATCTAAATAGGAGATTCTGAAATGTTATCAAGACATTTCGACAAACTATCTTTCCAATGTGGGATGGTAATATTAAAGGTTGATTTGATCTTTGATTTATCCAATACACTATAAGAAGGTCTTTTTGCAGGTGTAGGAAAGCGCAAACTATTTACAGGTTCAATATTTGTTGAGATGTTCCTGATTTTAAATATCTCATATGCAAAATCATACCAACTCGCTATTCCCTCGTTTGTATAGTGATAGGTGCCAAAATAACTCGGATTAAATTGATTGTCTAAGACCACTTTAATAAGTTGCAGAATTGCTTGAGCAAGATCCCCGGCGTATGTAGGAGATCCTATTTGATCAAAAACAACCTCAAGATTTTGTTTCTCTTTTCCCAACCTTAACATTGTTTTCAAAAAATTTGCACCATGCAAAGAATATAACCAGGATGTTCTTATTATTATTGATTTATCATGAATCTTGTCGGCTATTATTTCACCTTCCAACTTGGATCTCCCATATACATTTATCGGCTTGGGTCTGTCATCTTCAAGATAAGGCACACAGTTTTGTCCATCAAAGACATAGTCGGTTGATATATGTATTAATACTGCATTTTGTTCTGAGCAAGCAAGAGCAAGGTTTTTAACTGCTGTCGCATTAATATCCATTGCCAGTTCAATTTCTGATTCAGCTTTATCAACAGCTGTGTAGGCAGCACAATTTATACATACATTTATATCATTATGATTGAAAAATTCAATAACAGCTTTTCGGTTTCTGAGGTCAAGTTCCTCAATGTCTGTATAAAAGAATTGAAAGCTCCACAAATCTGATATTTTTTGGAACTCTTTGCCAAGCTGCCCTTTGCTGCCGGTAACTAATATATTTATCATTGAATTGGGAAGTAAATAAATTTTTATCGATAAAACATTTTGTCATAATGGACTGAGTCGGTAAAAATACCACCACTTTTTTGATAATAATCATCATCAAGATTAAAAACTCCCTTATCTGCTATTCTCCACGATGCATCCGGAAAAGGATGATAAGAGATCATTTTCTTCCAGTATTTATAGTTTTGATGTCCATTTGTTTCAAGTAATCCCAATCCCAAACCAGGAAAAGGGGCTAATCTGGCAGCTACATTTTTATTCCATTCTACCAATATTGGGTTAACAGTAAGGTCAGCACAGAAGCAAGGAATCTTTTTTTGATCTGCTACCCTTGCAATTTTAAGAGTCATGCTTAATGTTTTTGCTATAGCTTTAAGTGCTATGGCGCTATATCCCATTTGAATTCGATGTATTGCATCTATGTCCGTATGTGCACTTTCATCAGCAGCTATCCTAACACCAATATCATCAACTAATATCTCTTTATTTTCAGGGAATGGTTCTTCAATTACTACTATTTGCTCTAAAGCTTTTATTTTATCAGCATGGTCAAGCAATTTCAATAAAGTCTCTTTTTCGTGATAACGGCCATTAGCATCAAAATAATATGGGATTTTCCCATTGGAAGTATAGGGAGTAGTATAATTTCCTATTGATTTGTGAATGGAAGTTAATCTTTCTTTGTCTTTCCGGAGCATTTCTTTCTGATCTCCAGGCTGTCCAATCTTAATTTTCATAAAAAAATAACCTTCTTCAGCTGCTTGTTTTATTTCATTAATTGGAATAGAATAAGCCATTAGAGGAATACTGGCTACTTTTTTTTGGTGATGTGATAAAGCTGGCTGATAAGCTGAAGGTATCATTTCATCAAATGATGTTATGTTATTTGTTTGAGCATATAATAACCAAGCAGCATTATCAATTCCTACAAGAGCATTTAATACAAATGTTTTTCTCAGATCCGGATTGTTGGTAACAGATTGTGCATATTCATACACCGGAGAGATAATATCATCTAATAATTCAATGGGATCAACGAATGTTCTTCCGGGTAATATGGATAAGGCATATTCGGTAATTGCATACATCAAGGCATTGCCACCACTTTCCGAATGATTGGCAAAAACCCTGGCATCAGACCAAAGAACATTTTGACTGCATAATCCAACTTTTCTTATTCCTTCATCAGATTCCAATAATGATGCAGTCTGCCATATTTCGGTCATATAACCTCCTTTGAACCCAAAAGGTCGAATAAGAGGCTCACGCTCAAAATTGGAATCTACATGTTTTATAGTGATTTCCTTTTCGTTTTTTATGCTTTCAACATGAGAAATTGCTTTAATCACAGAAGGCCCTATCATGGAAATTCCACCTGTTAATGTTGAATTTCTGATAAATTTTCTTCTATTCATATTAACGCGATTAAATCTCAGCTTCATTCATATACTCAAACACTTTAGCAAGATCTTTTTTCATGGCTGCCACTACCTGTTCTTTCGCCTTTATTGGTGCCATGTTTTCAATTGGTTCTTCGGTTAGTGGATACTCAAAATGAAGAGTTACAGGACCCCCTATATTTAAATCTTTGATCATTTGAAAATACTTCGGAAAGTCAACCATCCCTTCCCCAATAGGGGTATTGACAATTTTCCAACTGCCATCTATTTTTTCCCATTTAAAATCTTTTAACACCAGTGTATGGATGAACGGGGAAATTAATTGCATATCCACCGGCCATGAACGTCCGCCTTCGACAGTATTATGTCTTATATCATATTGACAACCAATATATTCTGGTTTTCGATTTTCAAATAAAGTCCAAAGATCCCATATAGCTGCTCCAATATTGATCCCATCATGATTCTGATAGTTCCCTGTAATATTGAAAAATTCATTCATTTTTAAGAATTTATCTATCAGGTATTTTTTTGAGTCCAAGGTCTCATTTATCCCTTTATCAAAATCATATTTCATATATCCCATTCTATAATGCTTTACCTCAAGATTTGCGGCTGTGCTTAATATCGCCTGAGCCTCATATGTGCCCGGGTCATCTATAGCAGTTGCTATCATCGGCATTTTAAGTCCGGCTTTTTCAATGGCTCTAAAGGCATTTGGAAGCTGGGTCGTTGCTTTTTCAGGTGATACATGTCCACCAGGCCTCACCGTAAGGTCAACTCCTGTAAAGCCTATTTCCGCAGCGGTATCAGCCATTTCATCATAATCCAGAAACTGTAGGTGTTTGGAAAATACACATATCTCCGTAATTGAATTCTTCTTTTGAAGCTTTGTCTCAATTTTAGGTATTGTTTGACCTGAAAGCGGCAATGCAGTTAATCCCAGACCAATGCCTGACACTTTTTTAAGAAAACTTCGTCTATCATTTTCCATATAAAATCGAATTTTTTTATTTTAAAGATTCCATGGTGCCCTATATTCATAGGACATTAACTCATTTGCTTTGTCAGAGTTAGTAACAATTTCCCTGGCCGGGTCCCATTCCAACCTCGTTTGTGTTTTTAAAGCCATGTTGGCGAGATGGGCGAAAGAAGTTGATCGATGTCCTTCTTCCAGAGGGCACCATGGTTCTTCTCGTGTTTTAATGCAATCAAGGAAATTTCTTATTAATCTAGCAGTCGAATCCTCACTGATGGCTAAATCTCCATATTGAGAATCAGATATCAAGCTGTATTCTTCTTCCTTCACTAACTGATCCCAGGTTTGAAACTGACCAGGATTAGATGGGTTTACTATATATCCATTTTGGCTTATACCAATATTCCCTTTCGTCCCTTTTAATTCTACCTCACTTGTTGGCAAATAACCACCCCCACAAGCTTCATGTATACTGAATTTCACAATAGCACCTGAAGCGAACTCGAAAAGTACTTCCATTGTATCAGGGATGTTTCCATCATGTGTTAAAACATACTTGCCTCCATGGGCGCTAATGGCAACAGGTGCTTGTTCCCCGATCATCCATCGAATAACATCCATATAATGTACTCCCCAATTACCCATCTGAGATGAATACTCTTCCCACCATCTAAACATATACGGAGCTATATTGTACTGGTAAGCTCGTTTCGTTCGTGGTCCCAGCCACATATCCCAGTCAAAATCAGAAGGGGGATCTTCCGGATGGAGATTGCCTATACCATTAGGGTACATATTGCTAATTCTTAAAGCACTGGCAACGGTCACTTTTCCAATTTTTCCATCCCTGATTTCTTTTGAAAGATTTTGATATACAGTAGACCCTCTTCGATTGAGGCCTACAGCTACAATCCGGTCTGTTTTTTTCTGCGCGTCAACCATAGCTCTGCCTTCACTAATATTGATAGTTAAAGGCTTTTCACAATAAATATCTTTTCCAGCTTCCAAGGCCATAATTGTCTGAACCGCATGCCAATGATCAGGTGTTGCAATACAAACTGCATCAACGTTTTTGTCTTCCAGAAGTTTTCGGAAGTCTTTATATCGTTTGACTTCCTTCCCCAGGTTTTCACCCATTTCCGGCACTTTTCCTATCGCATTCCATCTCGGATTAATTTTGCTATTATCACGGAGAATATAAGGCTCATAGGCATCACAAAGAGCTGTAACCTCCACATCATCATTTTTCATAAATCTATGCAGCAGCTGAGTTCCGCGATTCCCAAGGCCAATAAAACCAACCTTAATTTTGTCATTTGAGTTTCCTAATGAGAAGTTTAACGGTGTGGAAGCATAAATTTCCGGGCTAAAGGATAGACCGGAAGCAATAATGGATGTTTTCGCAATAAAATCTCTTCTTGAGGTAGATTTTTTCATATCACAATAATTATTTTATAAATTCCTGGACCTGGCTTGGTTCATAGCCAATTCTTTGAGCCTGAAATAATATTTTCTCTCCGGTATTCAAATTTAATGGTTCGAAATATACTTCCCAGGATTTTGGTACTTCATCACCGTTTATAATCTTATACCCTATGGAAGCCCCTGCTGTTTTACATGTTATCACCATCTGATCATTTATCATTTCAAGAAATGGGGACTCAGTAATTGGTGGATGATCCTTCCCATCCCACATTTCTGACAACATTTCTTCTTCCGGTATTAATCCCTTATCATCAATGTTGTCCATCCAAACCTGCAATTCGTTTCTCAATTCAGCAGCTTTATTTTTCAAAGAAGGATCATCAATAAGGTTCACCAATTCGTAAGGATCATTTTTGAGATCATAAAGTTCTTCTACCGGTTTGCTGTCAGCAAACCATAGTCTTTGTTCATCATTTAATTCACCAGCCTCATTTGCCCTGATGAGTTCATTCATGAGGTCCATCTGTAAGCGATAGGTGATATTCATGATATAGGGTTTCTCTGGTTGAAAATTTTTAAAATATTTATATCGTTCATCCCGAACGCCCCTGACCATATCATATTCGTTATCAAGACGGTCACGTGCAGCATATATGTATTTTCTGGGTTCTGCCTGATTGGCACCTAGAAATGCCTGCCCTTGCATATAATCTGGTATTGGAAGATTCGTTAATGACAAAAGGGTAGGGGCAAAATCTACAAAACTGATTAATTCATCCACGGATTTGCCAGCCATTTGCTGGTTCGGGAACCTGATTATCATCGGTACTTTCAGTCCTGTATCATAGATTTCTCTTTTTTGACGCGGCAGGGGACCACCGTGGTCACTATAAAAGAAAACAATTGTATTCTCTAGTAAACCCGCCTTTTCCAAATCATTCAACAATTTGCCGGCAATGGAATCCATTTCATATAAATTCGAATAATTACGAGCAATTTCCTTCCGTACAATATCATTATCAGGATAATAGGGAGGCACAATAACATCGGCTGGATCAACAATCAACGGATGATTTTTATTGAGCCACATACCTGATTCATGGCATATTCCAATATTAAAGATCGCGAAAAAAGGTTGATCTTCTTCCCTGTTTTTCCAATGTGCTTTTCCGCTGCTTTCATCCCAGGCTGTAACAGGTGCTTTAAATTGATAATCTTCCTTGGAATTATTGGTGCAATAATACCCACCAATTCGCAACAATTCTGAATAACATTTTACCTCCTCTGGTATTACAGCAGAGTAACTAGGTACGGGGAGATATTTTGAATTACCAAGGGTACGCATATGCTGTGTGCCAATACCATTCTGGTACATCCCGGTAATTAAAGTAGATCGACTCGGAGCACAAACTCCTGCTGTAGAAAATACATTAGTAAATCGCACACCTTCTCCAGCTAATTTATCAAGATGAGGTGTTTTAGCTATAGAATCACCAAAGCATCCAAGAGATGGCATTTGATCTTCACAGACAATCCAGAGGATGTTTGGCTGGCTGTCAAGTTTAAGTTCTTGCAAGTCCTGATAGGTTGATGTAATACCTGAACTTGTATCTTTTTCATAACACCCGAAAGTAAGTGCAAGCAGAGTCAATATTAATAAAAGTCTTTTCATATTAAAAAGTTAAGTGTTTTGAAAATAAGGAAATTTCATTCAAATAAACTCCCGCATTTCAATATCACATTTTTCGTTTTCAAATGAAAATTTTCACCAACAATTGATTAGAGAATAAGCAATTATCTAATTAGTAGATTTTATAATCTCAAGGCATAGAGATTTATACTTATCTTTCATTAATCGTTTTACTGGTCCTGAAGTATTGGCAAAATTCTATAGTCTTTTTTACTACGTAAATACATTTGAAGAATTCGCTGAATATCCTGGTTGTCATCATAGTGTTTAATGAATGACTTTAACTCAAATGTGTGATTCAGGTCAAAGCTGTTACTGAAATATCCAAAACCAAGATATTTGCCATTTTCAACCCAAACCACGGATGATTCATCATGATCCCGGCCAGATCCCAATATGGCAATAGATTCATTTTCAGAATGGAAAGTCAGAATCATTTTATTGACTCTTTTATTGTATTTTCCTGGTTTTACTTTTCTAACACAGGCGCCATCACAATTATTGATATGATGGTCGAAGCAAGGCCCGGGAGATTTTTGCAAGCCTGATAATTTGGGGCATAATTCATATTCCCTAACCTTATTTGTAAGAAAGCTTCTGGCTGCTGTCTGTGTTTTGAAAACTAAAAAAGGGTGTCCTGTTTTATCCAGTTTACTGATTGAAAATCGTTGGTATCCTTGCTGATCTTCATAATGATAGATGCCATAATTCCAGGAAATTCTCTTCTGAGCCCTATTATATCTGGGCCATAGTCTTTGAATCTCATGTGTTTCAAAAAGAAGGGCCACCAATTCATTTCCGCTGAGTTCATAGCTGATAGAATGTATCTCCCGGAAAAGGTTCTGTTTTTTAGTGGTTTCTGATCCGGATGAAAAATGACTCCTGATTCTGGTCTTTATCTTGTTAGCCTTTCCAACATAAATTACTTTCCCCTTTTGATCATAGAAATAGTATACACCAGGTTTTTCTGGCAGTTCATCAAACTGATTTTTTGGTAAATTGGGAGGAAGTGTTGCTTCAAATGAATTCCTTTTAAGGGCGTTTTCGATATCACTGTTCTTATCATGCTGAATAAGATGCTGTAATAATTTTACAGTAGCCTTTGCATCACCAAAAGCACGGTGCCTGTTACTAATTGTAATTCCCAGTTGTTTTGTCAAATTACCCAGACTATAGGAAGGCAATCCTGGAAGTATTTTGCGGGAGAGCCTTACAGTACATAATTTCCTGGCCTGGAAATCTCCACCTAAAGATTTGAATTCTTCCTTAATAAAATTATAATCAAAGTTTACATTGTGAGCCACGAAAATATGACCATCTAATTTTTGAAAGATTTCTTTCGCAACCTCGTAGAATTTGGGAGCACTTTCTACCATTTGGTTGGTTATGCCTGTCATGGAAGAAATATAAGGGGGAATGGCAGATTCAGGATTGATTAATGTTTGATATTCATCAATTATTTCCTGGCCATCAAACAAATAAATCGCAATTTCAGTGATTTTATGTCGGAAGGTATAGCTACCTGTAGTTTCTATGTCAACAACAGCATACATGGTTAATTATAATGATAACCGCCTAAGATTTCTTTTTGAGGAAAAGGTTTTTTATGGAATAAAGCTTTCCCTTTAGTCCTGAAGTCACTGGCAGAAACTTCTTTTTTTAAAGTTATGTCAGAGTCCAATTCTACTCCATTTATTTCCATTTTCAACTCTTTCTTAAAAATACGGCTTATATCCATTAAAGGTCTTTCTATATTCAGATATTTTTTACGGTCATGTGCGGCAATTATCTGTGGCATTCTTTTAATTAGTGAACCCAACCGATCATCCCCGGGAACAGTAATTATTGAGAATTGAAAGGATTTTAAATTTTTAATACCTGTATCATGTGCTTTCCATATTCCAGCAAGAGTTACTACCTTTTCAACTGGAAAATAAATAAAGAAAATGCGTGATTGATGTCTTATGAAAAATCCATTAGCAGGGATAAGACATCTTTGGATCCGGATAAGTAGCCTCGAATGAATATTTTTTATGATACCTTCACTTCTGGTCCATAAGTTAGGCCTGGATAATTTATTTGTTGGAATAATACCCCATCTTCCCTCGTCAATTCTAATATTATCAAGAGGATAAATTACTGGCAATGCCATGCCTCCAATAGCACGGTATACCGGATTAAACGAATATATGAATTCTCCAGACAGGACAGACTCTATTCTATCATAGGAAGATCCAATGGAATAAAAAGGCAGCAGCATGTCAATATAATTAGTAAAACTAAAAATATTAATAATAAACCAAAAATGTTAGTATTAATTAATATTATTTCTGCCGCTAATTAGATTGACCATGGGGTGTTGGCCGACCTGATTCATCAATCTGGACGAAAACGATCTTTTCAATTCTAATTATTTCTACCTGAGTTATTTTATTTCGAACCAGGCATCGAATTGTAACAGAAGTACGACCATAATGTTCAACTTCCAATCCTATTTCAATAATATCACCATTTTTTGCCGAATTGACGAAGTTTATTTCAGACATGTACTTGGTGACTATTCTCTTTGATTTTAGATGGCTTATAACGAAGATGGCAGCATCTTCGTCTATCCAGCTTAACAGAGTTCCTCCAAACAAGGTGCCACCTGAATTGAGATCTTGGGGTTTAACAAGTTTCCTGCTGAAGAATTTCATAGGCTTCAATTATTTTACAAAGGAAATATTTGTTTTGCTAAGCCGAATAGTGCCTCCTTTAATATTAAAGGCGTCTAAGCCTTCTTTTCGCATAATTTTTACAGCTGACTTGCTTCTGGATCCTGAATAACAATAGACATAATAGGTTTTAGCCGGATCGAGGTTTTTTATTTTCTCTTTAAATCCCTGTTGATACATATCTATGAGAACTGCGTTTTCAAGATGACCCTGGTTATATTCACCCTTCGTCCGAACATCCAAAATAACCTCATTGGAAGAAAATGGGATCATTTTAACGAATTCCTCAGGTGCTATATCTAACGGTTGACCTTCCTGTTGGCAACTGAAGCATGCCATGCCACACATTCCCAGCAATAATAAGAGGAAGAATATTTTTATAAAGGATGGAATTAAGATATGCTTTTTCATCTATATATTATTCTAAATTTAAATCATTGTATTGAAAAAAAATGGTTGTTAAATAAGCGTATTTTAGTATTAATAAATCCAAAAATATTCTTTCTTGTAAACAACCATTTTTGATACTATTAAGTCAACGGGCCATTCCAGCCCATTAATCCAAATTTTACATTGTACAAATTCTCAAGTCCTGCTTCCTCCATTATTCTACAAGCAGTCATACTCCTGCTTCCGCTCCTACAGTATACATAGTAAGTTTTTGCCGGATCAAGTTTAGTTATTTTATCCTTGAAGGAAGGATCCATAATATTAATCAATGTTGCATCAGGTATATGGCCAGAATGGTATTCCCCGGATGTACGACAATCAATGATTTCATAATCATTTGAGTCTGAATCGATAATATTTTGAAGCTCATCACATAAGATGTTACTAAACTTGCTTGTTGTATTTCCAAATAAATTAAACATATTTTTTCTTTATTTTACATTAGGTTTTGACAGCCACTATTTATATTTCAAAGCAACTACCAGATTTATAATTTTCTATTTAACTGACTTTTACCTGTTGGAATTCCTTAATTGCTTCACTAAGGTCATAAGCAACCACATCAGGGTATGCTTTTTCAACAATACTTGAGCCAGTAGCTGATCGGTATCCCCCTTCACAGTGTACTACAATTTGTTTGTCTGTTGGCACCTCATCAATTCTTTCCCGCAGTTCGTGAAGTGGAATATTTATTGTATTTTCAAAATACTTATTGGCTCTAATCTCAGATTCAACTCTTACATCCACAATCGTAAAATTTTCAGGATAAGCTTTTAATCCATCCACATTAAGGTCAGAATGGATTTGCGTTCCATAAGAAGGATTTAGTAAAGCTCCGGCAAGGTTTTTTTCATAGCCAATTTTTGCAGCTCTCCTAATTACACTTTCCATACACTTTTCACTTTCAGCAATCAGGTAGTATCTTTCTTCAGGCCCGACAATCGAACCAAGCCAGGTTTCAAACTTGCCATCTTCAATTATATTTATTGCCCCTGGAACATGGCCGGAATTGTACAATTTCCGAGATCTGGTATCAACTATCAGTACACCATCTTCCAGATCCGCATCAGCACTTAATTTGGATACTTTTTGAATGTTCGCTTCGAAATCATCAGCTCCAGCCTTATTAACTCCAACATCAAAACCAAAATACTTGGGGATGTATGGTTGATCTTCTAATAAAACTTCCACAAATTCATCTTCCGTCATCTTCTTCAAAGCATAATTTTCTTCTAACTGTTTTCCGATGGTACTTTCTCTTTCCTTACTCAAAGCCTTTCCACAAAGTGATCCGGCTCCATGTGCAGGATAAACAATTACATCTTTACCAAGCTCCATTAATATATTTCTGGTAGATTTATACATATCTCTAGCGAGCTGTTCCCTCTTGGCAGTAATATTTCCTGCTTTTTCTCTTAAATCAGGCCGCCCTACATCACCGATAAACAAGGTGTCTCCAGTAAATACCGCATAATCATTTCCTTTTTCATCAGTAGCTACAATACTGATACTATCAGGTGAATGCCCCGGGGTATTAAATGATTTTAGATTAATATCTCCCAATTTTAGAACATCTCCAGTATCGAATGAAATATGTTTATAATCAGCACCAAGGAGTTTGCTTACATAAATTTGTGCTCCGGTTTCTTTGCTGATCTGAAAATGGGAGCTAACAAAGTCTGCGTGTGGATGGGTTTCAATTACTGCTACTATATGACCGTTGTTGGTTTTAGCAAAATCATAATAAGGTTGTGGATCCCGAGCAGGATCTACCAAAGCTATTTCTCCTTCACTAATGATTGCATAAGAAGCATGTGCTAAGGTTTCATCATAAAATTGTTTAATTTCCATATCTTTAAATATTTATTGTTTTCAAATGAATAATTCTTTTAATATAATATAAAATGCCATTATTAAAACGAACCAGCCAAATCCTTTTTTAAGCTTAGCTCCTTCAATATATCGGCTTAAATAAGTTCCGATGAATATTCCCATAATGGCTAATCCAGTAAAACTCAGGAGGAATACCCAGTCAATTTGCTGGTTGCTCAAATCTCCCAGAAAGCCTGCTAATGACTTAACTGAGATTATCAAAAGGGATGTGCCAATTGCCATTTTCATTGGAAGACGGGCCAATAATACCAGAGCCGGGATTATAAGAAAGCCACCACCGGCGCCAACAATACCCGTTATAGTACCTATTACAGCCCCTTCCAGTATGATCATGGGATAATTGTAAATTATGCCTTTGGGATCCTCTTCATCATTTTTCAGATTACCCTGTTTTATCATTGAGTAAGATGATAAGAGCATGATCAATGCAAAGAAAAGCATGATGCCCATATTTTTACTCACTTCAAATTCACCGATAACAATTAGATTGTCAGGTATTTTTGGTATTATAAATTGGCGCATTACAAATACCATGATTGCTGCAGGGGTAACCAGAAGAAATGTTCGTATATGCTTTTTATTGCCCCTGAAGACATTGTTTAGACTTAAAAGAGAGACTGAAAGCATAGCTAAAACCAATAAAAATATAAATAGTACCTCTGTTGTTATGTCTAGCTGTCCTATTGAAAAAAGTTGATCCGGTATGGAAGGGACAAGAAATTTCCTTGTAAGAAAAACAGCAATAAATGAGGGTACCGCAAATATTATTGCTGTTTTATAGCTTAATAATCCTTTTTTCATATATGTGAACGAGCCAACTGAAGCTGATATTCCTACAACAAATAACGAATAGGCTGTAGCCAATACCGGATCAATATGAAGCATATATACTAATATGGGAACGGTTAATATAGATCCCCCTCCACCAATCAGGCCTAATGTGATGCCAATAATTATGGCCGCTATAAATCCTAGAATGATCACTATATATGATTAAAATTTCATATGATTTCTGAAAAAAGGGTGAAGTAGGTTATAGTACTTCACACCGGTTCATACATTTAATTACCTCTACTACCTCCGGCATTTTGAGATAGTAATTTATATTCTTACCATTTCTTTCACTGCCCAAAATGCCGGCAAGTTTCATGTTAGATAAGTGATGAGACGTTAGAGATTGCTCCGATTCCAGATTTGTGCATATATCATTTACACATACTTTCTCCTTTTCAACGAGCAAGCTTATGATCCCTATCCTCAATGGGTGGGCAATTGTCTTCAATATAAATGAAACTTTCTCAAGTTTTTCAATATCGGTGATCGTTTTGATATCCAGTCCTTTAACATTTTCTATTGCATCCATATAATAGCAGTTTTTAGTATTATAACGCAAACATATGAACATATGTTCAGATGTACAAAGACTTTTTTAAAAAAGGCAGGTATTATTTATAATTTAAATGTCAAATAGGGGGGATTTATATAGAATATTTATTTTTTTTTAAAAGAGAAACATAAACCAGGTTCATCATATAAAAAGGCTCAGATTTATATGTGACCATCTAGTGTTCATAATATGGATTAAAACTATGCTGCTGATAGAATTTCAAATTTCTATTATTTGTTTATGGTCTAATTATTTCCAGAACTAAATCCCATGTTTCCGTATTAATTGCATGTAGTTCAACCCTGGAGATTTTTGGTGATAAGAAAGTTCCTCCATCAAATTGAATATATAATTTTTTCAACTCCAATACGGTATTCTCATTTACTGCAAATACTTTAAATGTTCCTTTATTATTCTTTTTAAGAATGAAGCTCCTGTTTATATTAGATACAAATTGAAAGCGCGCTTCTGATGAACTGATTTTTTCATATTTTAATCCATACCCAAACTTTTTTTGAATCCAGGTTAATCCCTCCTTTTTCCCACCTTTTGTTTTTTTAATCCAATATATCTGAATTGGATTCCTGGTGTTTAGTTCACCTGTAGAAATTAAATTCACATCATAGAATACTTCGTCCGAATCACGACTTCTTTCAATCTTGAAGAGTGTATAATCTGTATCTCTGACAGAATCCTCGCCTGGATGGCTGAAGCTTGAAAGGATAATAAAAAATACACTAATTACAAATAGAATATATGTATTTGAAAATTTACCAACCATTATTATATACTTTTTATTTGGAGAATTAAGAGTAGCGACATCTTGAATCAACGTTGAACCTGATTTTTTTCCGATAAAAAAACCATAGCGATTGGTATAAATCCTAAACCCGTTAAAACAGGAGGCAATATTTGATTCCAGATCCCAATGAATAACATAATAATGGAAATCAGGATTAGAATAATAGCAGCTATTTTTTTCATTTTGTTTTCTTTATGATTGATTTATTCTTCCTGCATTAGAAATTTTTTCTCATAATTGAACTATTTGAATGGCTGCAATAATAAATAGAACAATTCCTATCATTTTATCTATGTTTTTTGAAAGAATACGAGATCTGGAAATAATCTTATGACTCATAAGAATATAAAAGCATAAAACAGCCATTTTGCCAATCCAGATTCCCATAATAAAAGTTAAAATCGCGATAATATTAAACTCTATGATTTGTCTTGATGAAAGAAACGTAATAGCAATCAGCCAGAAAAGCAAGACCTGAAAACTCACCATGTTGAGCAATACGCCCTTAAAGAATCCATAAGTTTTAGATCTGTTTTCTTCTTTCATTTCTTTCCTCCTTTTGATAATAAACAGTAATCCGGAAATAGATAGAACCGCGATTATAAAATAATTTATTACTATATTTTCATTAATGAACTGATGAATCAAATTGCCAGTAAGAATCGCAATCAATCCAAATAATACTTCAACTATTGCCGCACCATGTGATATATTCATAGCCATACTATTGCCTTTTTTATACGCAACATTAAGAACGGTCAGGTTAACCAGTCCAAATGGTAAAGCACCAATTACACTAATTATGAAACCTATTATCAAGAATGTTAATGGATTGTTCATCTAAGAAAATTTTAAAGGTGGCATCAAATAATTTATTACTATCCGATGCCGCCATCTAATTATATATTATTGAGGCTGATATTCTGCTGTCAAAGTTATTTCAACTGTTTTGGCAACATTAGTTGAGGGTTTCCCATCCTTAAATGCGATTCCATGATCTGCTAATATTACATTAAATGTGCTGTTAACTGTAATAGCATTTCCTGATACTACTATCGTCCCTTCTTCATTGTAATCTTTTGAGACCCCTTTAATGGATAGTACACCTGAAATTAGCGTATTATAAGTGCCATCTTCTTCCCAGTTGATAGCGCTGAGGTTTGTGATTTTACCAGTAAATTTAGATTTTGGAAAATTTTTAGTATCTAAAAATTTATCCTGGTTAAAATGTTTTTGCATTTGGGACTTTTCAAATTCAAAACTTTGCATTGGAACAGAAAACACTACTTCCCCGGTATTTGGAGTAATTGTGCTAACAGTTTTATAATTATTAGCCTCTATATCCTCAGCAATTGTGGAAGAAAAGAACTTTACATGTGTCTTTGAGCTTACCCATTTTTCTGGTGCTGGTTTGAAGGCAACCATCATCATGGTTACTATCATTGTAATTGTTAAGATTGTTGTCTTTTTCATTTTTTCTAATTTTTAGATTTAACTATTTGTATTTTTTAATACTATGTCACATTTTTCCATAATAACATTCTCATACATTTCAAGATCTTCATCATAAGCAGCACCTGATCGGATGACGCCTTTTACGGTGATGTGCTGTCCTTTTTGAATATCTTTAAGTGAATCATTGGTCTGATGCGTAAATGTGCAACTGATACCAGCCTTATTATCCGGTGTTTTTAATAAGACAACCTTTTGATCGTTAAAATCTTCTGATACAGACGCTACCGTTCCAGAAATCTCCAGAATTTTAGATTCACCCGATTCGTCCAGGTATTTTTGATTTGCAGCTGCTGGGTCAAGTAAATATTCTGCTACAAGCTGTCCCGCATTCAGGAGATAATCCGTTTTACTTGCCTGTACATTTCGATGTGGCATATTGAACATATAATATACGACGCCACCGGCTGTTAAAATTCCAACTCCGATTAGAATGAATACTGTTTTGATGATTTTTTTCCGTTTCATATTATTCCAGTTATAAAATCTTAATTTTTGATTAACTGAAATAATAGACCTGCTTTAAGGGAATTCCTGACAAAAAGTTAACTAAATTTTTTCAATATTCTTATAACGCCCTGAAAAAGAGACATATAGAAATTTGAGGGTGCTTTTAATTTTTGCTAAAGTATCTGGGCCTCTTATCAATTGAGATAAAAAAACGAGGCTAACAGACAAACTATTTGGATTCAAATAGGGAAGTCAATTGATATAATGCAGGAGTAAACAGATAACTAAAATTATCCGGGATCCAATAATCAGTTTTATTATGATTACTAAAAGCTGATCTCAGGTATAGTTCCGAATCTCTTTTTAGCGATGAATGGCTATCGCTGATTTACCTGGTTATCAATTGTGTTATACAGACACTTATAGTTATAAATTCAGTGCCGGAGAGAGATCCAGTTTGGTGTCTATATTCACTTCTTCACCAGTTTCAATATGGTGTTTGATTCCAGCGATGAATTGTACCCGCGATTTTTCATTCACCTTTTTCATACTCAGATTGTTCAGGAGATTATCTATTGCATTTGTCAATTTATATTCAAATATACCTATGACTACAGTATGATCACCTTCTTCACTAAATTAAAAAGTTGTATTCATTCCAGTAATCATTGGGATTTTTTTACTTTCATAAATTTCAATCTTAATTGATTCTACTTCATTCCATTCTACAATTCATTCTTCTACCTTGGCTCCCATAAATACAAAATCGCAATGTCGTTGGGTGTCTTCAACGCCCTTTTCTTGATCACGTCAAATAGGATTGTTCGGGATTTGGACTTAGTTTAAAAACATTGCCAAAGTCAGCAAGTGCTTCCCATACTTTTTGTTTTGGAGCTTTGATACTTATTTTTCATGTAATTATTGATTTTTCATGTTGAATTATTTCCTTGATAATTAGATTCTATATAGGGATAGAGATGCATAATTATTAATGAGATATGATATTATTATCTGGCGTTCTATTTCAATTCAAAATTGTTGAATATTTTATCGTAGCCTGCGTGCAACATTTTACCTTCCATGGGAAAATGTTCAGGAATTACACTCAAGCCCAATCCTTCCACAAATCGGTTCATAAAACTCCAGGTACAGCAGATAATTATGGCATCATACAGTGCTCTCTCAGACCACCCAGCATCAAATACTTTGTCAGCATCGGATTGTACCATCTTTGTGGGTTCAAGAGTTAATTTTTTAATATACTTAAATACAGGTTTTAGATTTTCATCAATGTCAGCTGTATCAATATCATTAATTAAACTCGATATTAGTTCTTCTTCAACTCCAAATTCCATGGCAGTGGCAGTATGAGCTCCAGCACAATACCTACAGGCATTGGTGCCTGAAACAAAGGCGGCCAGTAATTCTCTTTGCGCAACGGTGAAAGGAGAATCATCACTTCTCATTAAGATTTGATGTAAATCAATTAATGGTCTTTCAATTCCTGTATTGAATTTTGCAAAAGCATGAGGAACCTTATCTTCATTGTCAAGTGTTGGTAAAAATGGCATGGTTTTATATTTTTTAGTTGTAAAATCATAAAATGTTAATTCACCTGATGTCTACGTTTTGTTATTAGACGATCAAGGAATTCAAAACTTTAACATTGATTAACAATAAGTAATTATATTAATCAATTGATGAAATGCTTGAAGAGAAATAGAGTATCTCTATAAACAAAATGATAACCTATTATGGGTATAAATTGTTTATATTTTAATAGTATATATCACAATAAAATATATAAACTATATAAAATTATTTGAAGGGTTTTTATAATTAAGATTTAATTCTTAACTAAAAGAAAATAAAGTCTTAACTCTCTTATTAGAATAAAATAGAATTATTTATTTCTGCTTTTTTTCTTTTTCTTCTGGTGGTTTACGATCACTTTTCTTCCTGGATTTTTTAATCCCTATAGTTAATTCATCACTCTTACCATCATGATCTGCTTTAATTACTTCTCCCTCTTTTATTTTTCCTTTCAGGATTTCTTCTGCCACCTGGTCTTCCAAATATTTTTGGATAGCACGGTGAAGGGGTCTGGCACCATATTGTGGATCAAATCCTTTTTCTGCAAGAAAATCTTTAGCTTTAGGAGTTAGTTCTACTTTGTATCCCAGGTTATGAATTCTTACAAACAGAACGTTTAAGGTAATCTCAATGATTTTATGGATGTGTTCCCTTTGAAGTGAATTGAATATGATAAGATCATCCAGTCTGTTTAAAAATTCAGGACTAAAGGTTTTTTTCAATGCGTTCTGAATAGTGGACTTCATTATATCATCCATACTACCTTCCCGGGTTTTGGTTGAGAAACCAATACCAGCACCAAAATCTTTTAAATCACGAACTCCAATATTGGAAGTCATGATAATAACCGTATTTCTGAAGTCAATTCGTCTTCCAAGGCCATCAGTTAAAGTACCATCATCCAGCACCTGAAGTAATATATTAAAAACATCCGGATGCGCTTTTTCAATCTCATCTAATAATACAACGCTATAGGGTTTCCTTCTAACTTTCTCCGTTAATTGCCCTCCTTCTTCATAACCTACATAGCCCGGAGGTGCACCAACCAATCTGGATACAGAGAATTTCTCCATATACTCACTCATGTCTATTCTGATGAGAGCGTCTTCCTTATCAAACATATAAGTGGCCAATACCTTAGCTAATTCTGTTTTGCCAACTCCAGTTGGTCCAAGGAAAACAAATGATCCAATTGGTTTTCTTGGATCTTTTAAACCCACTCTTGTTCTTTGGATGGCTTTAACTAATTTTTCTATGGCAGAATCCTGACCTATTACATGTGATTTGAGTTCCTGACCCATTTCAAGTAATTTGAAGCTCTCATTCTGAGCAACTCTGTTGGTAGGAATGCCTGTCATCATTGAAACAACCTCAGCGACATTTTCTTCATCTACCGTAAACCTTTTGGTCTTGGTTTCATCTTCCCACTGATTTTTTGCTGTTTCCAGTTGATCAATCAACTTTTTTTCCTTATCTCGAAGTTGTGCAGCCTCTTCATATTTCTGGCTCTTCACAACCTTGTTCTTTTCTTTTTTAATATCCTCAATAGATTCTTCAAGGATTACTATTTCTTGTGGAACATGTATGTTATTGATATGCACACGAGCTCCGGCTTCATCAAGAACATCAATTGCTTTATCAGGAAGAAAACGGTCACTAATATACCTGTCAGATAAATTAACG
>Ga0316187_10001641_pt1 | contig 19449 bp, 17 predicted proteins | sample CroRivburrow1_MG_FD_204927 | JGI IMG/M metagenome (GOLD analysis project Ga0316187, IMG submission 204927) | Coastal sediment microbial communities from Maine, United States - Cross River worm burrow 1 | ecosystem: Environmental > Aquatic > Marine > Coastal > Sediment | place: USA: Maine...
CTCCCTTTGGATCAGTAATCCTCAATACTCAGGTAGAATTCGAGATCTTAGACAAATTCATCCGGTTTTTTACTGAATACTTATTTGATTCTGGAGTTTCCAGAATTATAATAAACCATTATCCATGGATTTATAATCCTATTCAACATGACAAAATTGTTTCCGCATATGGGCTATCAGGTTTTAATGTGGGGAAAGTAGATATAAGTCATTACGTACAAATTGACTCGGATTCATTAATAAGTAAATTGCACAGGATGGAAAAAAGAAAACTATCCAAATGTAAAAAGGAAGGATTCCTTTTTAAGGAGCATCATAACAAAGATCTAAATTTCCTGTTTACATTTATAAAATCCTTTAGAATAAAAAGAAATATCCCCTTGAATATAGACCTCCAGATAATCGAAGCTCTTATTTCTAAATTACCTGATCATTACAAGCTGTTCTCTCTGAACTCAGGTAACGATCTTATTGCTTGTACAATTGCCGTAAAAGCCAGTAAAGATGTATTATATAATTTTTTACCTGCTCATAATCCAAAGTATGATGCTTACAGCCCTATGGTATACCTGTTAGAAAAAATATATGAATATGCTGGAAAACATCAATTCAAATACCTCGATCTGGGTATCTCTTCAATTAATAATAAACCACAGCCTGATTTGATAAAATTTAAAGAAAGAATGGGAGGCATCACCGCTTCAAAATTTTCATTCTTAAAAAATTTATAATATCCGCATGTTAGATTTTATTAGAAAGTCTACCTGGTCATTTCTTTCAGTAGCTATAAAATCTGCTAGTTCAATCATCATAAATAAAATTATTGCAGTGCAGTATGGTACTGCAGGGATCTCTCTTCTTGCACATTTTCAGAACCTGATTAGCCTCATTACTCAAATACCAAATGATGGCGTAAATCGTGGGATAATTAAATATTGGTCTGGTAAGGAATTGGGCAATATAGAAAAAAACAAAATCCTATTTATGGGATTTATAATGAACCTGATCATTTTATTTATTTCTTTAATTATACTTTTCTTTTTAAAACAATACTTCTTCCGTGATTTTAATTTTATAATAAAAGTACCTGAACTAATTGTTCTGATAATTGCTATTTCTATATATATCATTCATCTTTTTATTCTATCTGTTATTCTATCTTTTCAGAAGATTAAAATATATTCTGTTATTAATGCAATAACCTCAATTATTGTTGTGGTTGCAACTGCTATAACTGCACAGGGGAATGTCTTGAAAATTACGTTATATGCTTATTTGATAGCCCAATCCGCAGGAATATTTTTCACAATAGCATACAGCATTAGAAATAAGTTGATCAGATTTTCGTATACGGGGAATCAAAGAAAGACTATAAGCAGATTGGGTGAGTTTGTTCTCATGGCAATCAGTGTTTTAGTTTTTGGTAAATTGACTGATTTTATTGTACGTGATTATGCCATACAATCCTTTGGACTTAATCAGACTGGGTTATGGCAATCTGTAGTAAAAATCTCCGACGGGTACCTGATGTTGTTTATCAATACTGTAGGCATAGTTTATTACCCCCAGGTTTCAGCCTTATTGCTCAATTCAAATAAATTAAGATACTATCTACATGACGTTTTAAAAATTACTGTACCGGTTACATTAATAGGATTAAGTATCATTTATTTTGCCAGGGAACCTATCATTATTATACTTTTTAATTCGGAATTCCTGCCAGCAGCTGATTTGGTACCTATGCAACTCATTGGTGACTTTTTTTGCATACTTGCATATCTGCTGACTTACATTATTTCAGCACAGTCAAGGACTAGAGTATTTATCTCATTACAGGCAGGATCTGCTGTGCTTTATGTGTTATTGATTTATATATTAACACATTATTCTGGAATTCAAGGTATTCCACAGGCACATGCCATCCGGTACAGTATATTAGTTCTTATTTTAATATTTTTGAATAAAAGAATACTTTTTTAATGGATCTTCCACTTGTATCAGTTATTTGTGTTAATTATAACCAGGCAGATTATATTGAAGATGCCATCTCCTCAGTATTAACTCAATCCTATAAAAATATTGAACTCATCATAGTTGATGATCACAGCTTAGATTCAAGCAAGGAAACGATAAATAGTATAAGAATCCGTAATCCTGAGATAAGGATTGTAATGCTGGAAAAAAATTCAGGTATTTGCAAAGCCTTCAATTCAGGCTTCCGAATATCAAATGGTGAATACATCATCGACCTTGCCGCAGACGACATTTTATTACCAGATCGCATTAAAGAGGGCATCAAAGAATTTCAAGAAAAAGGGATAAAGTATGGTGTGAACTTCACAAATGCTGCTTTCATAAATAATTCTGCCCAAACTACTGGTTTTCAATATAAAATCAATGGCCAGGGAATTACTGAAGATTATGTTCCTGAAGGAAGTATCTACCGGGAATTACTTGAAAAATATACTATTTGTGCTCCTACAATGATGACGAGAAGATCAGTATTAGAAGCTTTACATGGCTACGACGAGACTTTATTTTATGAAGATTTTGATTTTTGGGTGCGGTCATCCAGAATCACGAATTATTGTTTTACCAATAAAATTTTGGTTAAAAAAAGAATACATCATGACTCGCTGTCCACTCATCAATACAAAAAGAATAGTAAATTATTGATATCAACTCTTCAGGTTTGTCTTAAAGCTGAATCATTAAATGAAACTGATACAGAAAAGAAAGCACTTATTTCACGTACTCAATATGAGTTAAAAAAAGCACTCCAATTTTATAATTGGGAAGTTGGCATTAAGTTTTCTGAAATTATTTTAAGAAATACCAATTCAATAGCCAGTAAAATTTTCTATTCAGTATTGAAATCGGCATTATCTCTTATCTCCGGTTATCATAATCCATAACCATGCTAATATAGCTATCATATCTTGTATCTGATATTGATTCATCTTTGACCGCCTCAATAATCGCACATCCAGGCTCATTGATATGAAGACAATTATGATATTTGCATTTATTAAGCATATTCCGCATCTCCGGGAAATAATGACTTATCTCCCAGCTTTCCATATCCATTAATCCTAATTCTTTAATCCCTGGAGTGTCAATAATATATGTATCAGATGACATTTCGATCATTGTTGCAAATGTGGTAGTATGTTTGCCTTTATTGGCAAAAGTAGATACTTCATCAATAGGAAGCTCTAAGCCAGGTTTTAACCTATTCAATATAGTAGATTTACCCACTCCCGAATGTCCGGAAATTAATGTTTTTTTTCCTGAAAACCAGTCATTCAGGCTATCCAGGGTACTATCATCTTTAGCCGAGATCAATATATTTTCGTATCCAAGTTCATTATACATCTCAGATAAGTAATCATGAAATTCTCGTAATGGTTCATTTAACAAATCCGCCTTATTAAAAATTATCCTGGCAGGTATCCTGAAGGATTCTGCTGATACAAGGTATCGGTCTATGAAACCTATGGATGTTCTGGGGAAAATGAGACTTACAATTAAAATTGCCTGGTCAATATTGGATGCTATAATATGTCCATGTCCCGTCTTTCTGGTAGATTTCCTGATCAAATAGTTTTTCCTTTCATTTATCTCACTAATTATTCCCTGATCTTCTTTCTCCAATTCAAATCTAACGATATCACCTACCGCAACCGGATTGGTAATTTTCATATCTTTCAGTTTGAGTTTTCCACGAAGACGACATCTGAAAAAAGATCCTTCCTCAGTTTTAACCTCATACCAGGAACCGGTAGATTTCATGACCAAGCCTTCCAGACTCATTTTAATATGTTTTTTACTGAATTCATGATCTTCTGTGTAGAACCTAAATTCTCAGCCACATAATTCTCAGAAATAAGGCAACTATTTGTATAAAATTGATGATCAGAAAATAATCTTGTCAAAATTTTCCTTAGATCCTGACTATCCAATACTTCAAAACCTCCACCTCTATTTACAAGTTCTGTTGCTTCATGAAACTTATTGTTTCCTTTACTCTTAGCAAAAATTACAGGGATTCCAAAAACAGCAGGTTCAAGAATATTATGTAGCCCTTCTCCAAAGGCTCCTCCTACATACGCGATGTCAGCATAATAATAAAGGGAGGACAGCAACCCGATGTTATCAATGATTATGACCTGCGCATCCTGAATTGTGGATGTTAAGTTACTAAACCTGACAGAAGGTAATGTTATTTTCTTTTCAACGTAAGTAAGCTCACCAGGAGCTATATTGTGAGGTGCTATAATAAATTTTATTTGTGGATTTTCATTTATATAAGGAATCCATAAATCAATATCGGGTATCCAGGAACTACCTAAAATAATCAAAGGATCACTTCCCTTGAAATTTTCTATTTTTTCAATTTTTTTGTGATTTTTGGCTATGTCTGAAACACGATCAAACCGTGTATCTCCAGATATTGTAACAGACTGTATGCCTATTTCTGCCAATAAATTTTTAGTCTGTTCATTTTGAACAAAAAAGTGTGTAATCATTAAAAGCATTTTCCGATAAAAGCCACCATAAGGCTTAAAGAATACTTGATCATTCCTCAGTATAGTTGAAATAGAAATTATAGGAATATTATTATCAAAACAGGTTTTAATATAATGATACCAGAATTCATATTTCACGAAAATGGCAATCTTCGGATTTAATAATTTAATAAATCGACGAGCTTTAGATTTTGTATCTGCTGGTAGATAAACCACACAACCAGCCAATGGAATGTTTTTTTTAACTTCGTATCCTGATGGAGAAAAAAAAGAGATACATATCTTATATTCTGGAAACTCATTTTTGATCTCTTCAAGAACAGGTAATCCCTGTTCAAACTCACCCAGGGAAGCACAATGCATCCAGATAACTTCATCCTGTGGGTCACACTTTTCTCTTATTGTTTTTAATGCATTCTTACGGCCATTAACCAGTAATCGGGCCTTGTTATTAATCACTCCATAAAGTGATATCGCAAAGTTATAGGATCTGACTAGCAGGTTATATATTAGAACGCCCATTAAACTCTTTTGTGCAAAAATAAAAAACCCTCCGGGAAAGGGAGGGTTTTTTGATTTCTATTTAAGTTCTAGTGTGAAGAAAGATAATCTGAAACTCCTTCATGAGTAGCCTTCATGGCATCCTTGCCTTCTTCCCAGTTAGCAGGACATACAACACCGTTTTCCAAAGTAAAATGCCATGCATCGACTATTCTCAAGGTATCATCAATATTTCTGCCTAATGAATCGAAATTAACATATTCATGGCGAACGATTCCTTCTTTATCAATCAGAAAAGTTCCTCGATGAGCTACAGGTTCCCCAACAAATACTAATTCTCCCTCATCGTTATAATCATATTCACCCCCAAGAACTCCAAAACTATCAGTAATAGTTTTTGAAGGATCTGCAAGGATTGGATAGGTGACACCCTCAATACCGCCCTTTTTCTTTGGCGTCATTAACCAGGCCAAATGTGTTTCAGCTGTATCCGTTGAGGCTCCAATTACTGCTACACCTCTCTTTTCAAATTCTTTTAATTTAGCCTGAAAAGCAAGGATCTCAGTAGGACAAACAAATGTAAAATCTTTTGGATAAAAGAATAAAATCACTTCCTTCTTTCCAATAAACTGCTCTAATGAAAAATCTTCAATTATTTGATTTCCATTAACAACTGCTGTTGCACTAAATATAGGTGCCTTTTTACCAACTAATGACATAGTTTTTTTTAATTAATAGTTAACAATTATTTAATTTTGATATTTTTATTTAGATTAATTTTTTCACCTTCAATACGAAGGCTGATATTTTTAACATTTAAATTTTCAATGTTTCTTTTAGACAAATGTTGGGAAATTAAATGAATTAGGTCCTCATCATAAAAATCAATGATCTCATTTGTATTAGATAAATAAATATGATTATGTTGATCAGTTTTACCATCATACCTCATTAATCCATCAGAAGTTGGTACTTTTCGTATCATACCTGAATTTACAAAACATTCCAAAGTTTTATAAATGGTTGCTAGAGAAATGCTCGGATTTTTCTTTTTTATATAACCATATAATTCTTCAGAAGAAGGATGATTCAAATTTTCATATAAAGCTTTAAGAATTACAATTCTTTGATGAGTTGCTTTCAACCCTGCTTCTTTTATTTCCTTAACCAGAAGTTCTTCTTGTGTCATAACTAAATAATAATTATTCTTATTTAAGAATAATTATTACAAATATACCCTTGTGAAGACTGATAACAAAATATTTGAAAATAATTCAGCAAGCTTACTTTTTGAATACAATTTGTATTAATACATGATTTAAGAATAAGAATCAAAACAACCACTTGATTCAATTATTTTGTTCAGTCGGAAATGAATTTTTATAATTATGGCTTTTAAAATATATCAGATATGAGAAATTCAACCAAAACCATAGCTATTACTATATCATTATTTATAATTATTACTTTATCCGCTAAGGCACAGGATGGTTTTCTTGATTTGCTATATGGCACGCCTGAGGATGCAACTAAATACTCTAACTCCTATTTTGCTCCTGTTTTCAAAGGTTTAGGATACGGATTTAATAATGGCTGGTATAATACTGCCAAAACACATGAGCAGTGGGGTTTTGATATAACAATTTCAGCGAATCTGGCTTTTGTACCGGAGGCTGATGAATTCTTTACTTTCAGAAATGAGGATTATAAGGTAATGCAGTTGGAAAATAATCCATATGCGCCTACACCAACAATATTTGGCCCAAATGAACCAGGCCCAATGTTCCAAATACCATATGACACACTTGGAACCACTTTAGTGCTTGCTGAGTTTGAAGGCATTGAAGGAGCTGGGTTGAAAGATGAAATAGGATTTAATGCAATCCCTTCTCCTATTATACAAGTGGGCATTGGTGTATTTAAAAATACAGATATAAAAGTTCGATATATTCCTGATGTGAGTAGTACAGATAAATTTGATTATTCAGTATGGGGAATAGGGATCATGCATGATATTGGTCAATGGATACCGGGAATGAAAGAATCACCGATAGATATTTCTATTTTTGGAGCGTATTCCAGTCTGAAAAGTGATATATATTTTGATATGGATAGCAATTTCCCAGGTGTAAATCAAAAAATCAGTACTGGAATAAAAGGGTGGACACTGGAAGCTCTTGTGTCTAAAAAAATATCAGTATTAACTATAATGGCCGGATTAGGATACAATAGTGCTAAGACTAATTTTGACTTGCTTGGCACATATGATGTCACTTACAATTATTTACCTGTACCGATAACATACACTGACCCGATTAAACTTAAAACAAATGAATCCAGTATGCGAATTACCGGTGGATTACGCGTTCAATTAGCTATTGTAACTATATTTAGCACCTATACTTTTAATGGTTACAATCTATTGAATGCAGGATTTGGTGTATCTATAAAGTAAGACATAAAAAAAGCGCCGGATGGCGCTTTTCTTTATAATTGTGCTTCAATTTTTTTAGCCAGAATACTTTTGGGTACGGCACCAATCTGCTTATCAACAATAGCTCCGTTTTTAAAGATCAACAAGGTGGGAATACTACGGATCCCGTATTGTGCTGATACTCCCGGATTATTATCAACATCAACCTTGGCTATAACAGCTTTACCATCATAATCCTTTGCCAATTCTTCAACAACCGGGCCAATAAGCTTGCAAGGTCCGCACCATTCAGCCCAGAAATCAACTAATACAGGTTTTTCAGTACTCAAAATTTCTGTATAATTATTGTCAGTGATTTCAATTGGTTTACTCATAATCTATGATTTTAATTTTTTAAATTTAAATTGTTTTACAAATATAACATGAATTTGCATGCCCTTTTATTAATCAAGCATCCTAATAACTGCTATTGTAACAATTATGACCATATCAATGTGAAAGTATTCTATACTCCATACCAGGCATTGTTTCAATACGGTCAATCAATTCATTATTAATATCAATTCTTACTTTTCTGGAAAAAAGATCTACACTGATATTTTCTGATTTATCTCTTATATTAAACATCAAAGATCCTTTTCCGGGATTTTTCTCAGCAAGCTCAGCTATAGCAGTAATAAAGGAATCCGTTACATCTTCTATTTTCATATCCAATTCAATACCATCAAGATATTTATCCCTTATTTCACCCAATAAATCAATTTCAGAAATTTTAAACTCCAGTTCATTATCCTTCCATTTCTGAGGCATCACAGATCCTCGAACAAATAAATACCAGTCAGATTCAAAATATTTTTTATATTTCAAATAGTCATCCGAGAATAAATAGAAAGAAAAGGCCCCTTCATAATCCTCTATCGTCAATACACCATATGGTTTGCCATTTTTTGTCAGCCTATGCGCATAGCTTGAAACCATTCCACCAAATCGAACTTCCCGTCCTTTTAATTGTTCAAGGTTATTAAATTGACTAAGGTTTGTATTGCTAAAATGCTTCAACTCGAATTTAAATTGATCAAGTGGGTGACCTGAAATGTAGAAACCTACTATCTCTTTTTCAATCTTCAGTTTCTCTATATTACTGAATGGTTCACAATTTTCGACTTTTGGCAAGGGGAGATCAACATTTGATTCCCCGCCAAACAAAGATTGCTGTGCTGCTTCCTTTTCAGACTGCAACTTATTGCCATATTTAATAGCTTTTTCTATTAGAGTTGAATTGGATTCATCAGCAAAGATATACTGCTTACGATGCAGGTTATCAAAGGCGTCAAATGCTCCTGACATCGACAGGCTTTCAAAAGTTTTTTTATTTACTGCCCTCAAGTTTACCCGGCTTGCAAAATCGAAGACATCCTTATATATTCCATTTTCATCCCTATCCTTTATTATCGCTTCTACTGCGGCTTCTCCCGAGCCTTTGATAGCTCCCAAACCGAAAAGAATCTCATCATTTTGATTCACCGTAAATAAAATACTACTATGGTTAATATCCGGGCCCAATACTTTGATCCCCATACGTTTGCACTCATCCATGAAGAATGTGATCTTATCTATATTATTCTGGTTATGAGATAAAACTGAAGCCATATATTCTGAAGGATTGTGAGCTTTCAGGAAAGCAGTTTGGTAGGCTACTACTGAATATGCTGCTGAGTGTGACCGGTTAAAACCGTAGGCAGCAAATTTCTCCATAATAGCAAATATCTCGGTAGCTTTTGCTTTTTCTATCCCATGTAGTTTTTTTGCGCCGTCAATAAACTCCTTTTGCATACCCCGCATTACATCCATCTTTTTCTTTCCCATCGCCCTTCTCAAAATATCCGCTTTCCCCAGGGAAAATCCGGCTATAATTTGAGCTGCCTGCATGATCTGTTCCTGGTAAACCATGATCCCATATGTGTTTTTTAATATAGGCTCGAGCAATTCATGAGGGTATACTACATGCTCCCTTCCATGTTTCCTGTTGATGAAATTTGGAATAAAATCCATAGGGCCAGGTCGGAATAATGCATTCATAGCAATCAGATCTTCCAGGTCGGTAGGTTTTAATTCCTGAAGATATTTCCGCATCCCGTTCGATTCAAACTGAAAAGTTCCAACGGTATCTCCTTTCTGGTATAATTCAAAAGTCTTTTCGTCCTCAAAAGAAATAGCATCTATATCTATTTTATTACCTTTTGTTTTTTCAATTATCGCCAGTGCATCTTTTATGATGCTAAGTGTTTTCAAACCAAGGAAATCCATTTTTAACATTCCTGCATCCTCAATCACTTTTCCATCAAACTGGGTTACAAGCAAATCTGATTCCTTGGAGGTGGAAACAGGGATATAATTGGTAATATCATCTGGTGCGATGATTACTCCGGCAGCATGAATTCCTGAATTTCTTACAGAGCCTTCCAGTTTCTTAGCCAGGTTTAGCACTTTGGCTTTCTCATCATTTCCTTTAAGGAGGTCTTTAAGTTCTTTAACCTCTTCAAATGCTTTTGACAGTGTAATTCCAGGACGGTCAGGGACAAGTTTGGCTAAAGAATCGGCTTCTGAAAGAGGTAAATCGAGGACCCTTGCAACATCCCTAATAGCCATTTTAGCAGCCATAGTGCCATACGTGATAATTTGCGCTACCTGGTTATGTCCATACTTATCTACTACATAGTCAATTACCTTTTGCCGTCCTTCATCATCGAAATCAGTATCAATATCAGGCATTGAAACTCTTTCAGGATTTAGAAATCTTTCAAAAAGAAGGTTGTATTTAATAGGATCAATATTTGTAATTCCTATACAATATGCCACTACAGAACCAGCTGCAGATCCCCTTCCCGGCCCAATCATTACTCCCAGATTTCTTCCGGTATTTATCATATCCTGCGTAATCAGGAAATACCCGGCAAATCCCATGGTCTTGATAATGTTCAATTCATGGTTAATCCGGTCCTCTATCTCCCGGTTGATCTCATGATATCTTTTTTTTGCTCCCAGGTTGGCAAGGTGTCTCAAATATTCATCAGCATTTAAAAACCCCTCTGGTATAGGGAAATTTGGCAGCAAAATATCCCTTGTTAATTTTGGATGGAAACATTTATCAGCTATTTCATTGGTATAATCTACAGCAACCTCTACATCTTTGAAAAGCTGCCCCATCTCCTGCTGCGTTTTAAAATAGAATTCATTATTGGGGAAGCCAAAGCGATAACCCTTTCCATCACCAACCGGAGTAGACTTTAAATCACCGGTATTTACACATAAGAGTATATCATGTGCATCAGAATCATCTTTGTCAACATAATGAGAATCATTGGTGGCAATAGTCTTTACATTATGCTTTGCTGCCCATTTTAAGAGGACCTGATTTACATCTTCCTGGCTTTTTCCGGTATTGTCAATGTTTTCAAGATTATGACGCTGTATTTCAAGGTAATAATCCTCCCCGAATATATCCAGCCACCATTTGAATTCGGCCTCAGCATCTTCCTCAGTTTTATGTAGAATAGTTTGGGGCACAAGCGCGCCGATACAGCAGGAGGTAGCTATCAAACCTTCATGATATTTAAGTATCAATTCCTTGTCAATTCTCGGCCACTTGCTATATAATCCCTCTGTATAACCAAGGGAACATAATTTCATAAGATTCTTATAACCTGTTTCGTTCTTAGCCAGAAATAGTTGATGAAACCTGTTATCTTTATTCTCCTTGGTAAAAACTTTTTTATGCCGATCTTCTACTACATAAAACTCACACCCTACGATAGGCTTAATATTATTCCGTGATGCCTCCGCTACGAATTTAAAAGCACCAAACATGTTCCCATGGTCTGTAAGAGCAACAGCCTGCATGTTGTCTTCTTTGGCTTTTTTCATCAGGTCTTTGATGGAGGCAGCCCCATCAAGAAGAGAATACTGTGTATGACTGTGTAAATGATTAAATGATGGCATTTTTTACTATATATATGGAATATAAACCAGTTTTTTCGATTCAAAGAAAGATTCCTTAAAAAAGTCCGTCAATCCGATCACTTTATAATCTCTTTTCAAACAGGACAATTCTTCTGTCAAATCTCCACCTTTCAAATATAAGATTCCATTATCCTTTGTAATCTTTTTATCTTCAATAATTTTATGCTTCGTCCATTCCATAAAATTATCAATTCGGGTAACCGCCCTTGAAATAACAAAATTAAACTTCCCGGGTATTTTCTCGATTCTTTCATTGGCCACTTCTACATTTCTTAAGCCCAGGGATTGAACTACTTCTGATACTACCCGAATCTTCTTCCCTATTGAATCAACCAGGAGAAACCTCGAATGAGGGAACATTATTGCCAGAGGAATTCCAGGAAATCCACCACCTGTTCCAGCATCCATAATTTTAGTTCCAGGCATAAAATTTATAAATTTTGCGATACTGAGTGAATGTAGTACATGCCGTGTATATAAGGAATCTATGTCTTTTCTGGATATCACATTGACCTTCTGATTCCACATTTCATATACGGCGCCCAGTTTTTCAAACTTTGCGTATTGTGTACTTGTGATTTCGGGGAAATATTGAATAATAATATCAGGATGATCCACCAGCAAATTAAATATGACGTTCTTTTCCTTTAACTATGTCGTATAAAAGTTCACGGGCCCGGTGCAATTGTGCTTTTACCGTACCTAGAGGCGCTTCCAGTTCCTTGGCTATCTCTTCATATGATAACTCTTCGAAATAGCGCAGTTTAACCAATCTCTGATATTTAGGAGGCAGTTTAGTAACAAAATCACGTATCAATCCGATTTTTTGCTTTTTTATAGCTTCCTCCTGGGGATTTAAGTTTCTATCCTGTACATCTATACTTACAGATTCACCATCATCATCTTTATATGATGAATCCAGACTTAAAGTCTCGAGTTTTTTCTTTCGAATAAAATCAATGGAGTTATTTGTTGCAATTCGAAATAGCCAGGTACTAAATGTATAATCCTTCTTGAATCGGTGAAGATTTTTGAAAGCTTTTGCAAAGGCTTCTATGGTCAGGTCTTCTGCGTCATCTAAATTTCTAACCATCTTAAGGATCATGTGATATACGGGCTTTTTATATCGTTTCATCAATTCAGTATAAGCAGATTCGTCCTGCTGATTGATAGCCCTATCAATCAAATTAAAATCTTCTAATGCTTTTGCAGAAAATTCCTTGCCTAGCTCCATTTAATTCTTTTTGCTGTAAAAGCGCTCAGTGAAAACACTATTAGATATGAAATATACATAAAATCCATAAGCCAAAGCCATACTATTTCATATTTTACTTTTAGAATATTTTTGAACTGATGATATGTCCACAATAATAACAACAACTGAACAGAAAAAAGTCCCGCAACCCAATAAAGTCTATAGGTTAGTATTAATAACGACAATCCCAGGATCCAGAAAATAATCTTACTCAATGCTAATATTCCTAAGATAAATTTATGTTTAAACCGATAATGCTTGCCAACGGAGAGGTGGCGTTTCTTTTGAGTCAGGTAAGAGCTGAAACTAGTTTTCGGATCCGAATAAACAAGGCTTTCAGGATCAAGATTTACAGCAGTATTCCGGTTGTTTGCAAATTGATTAACAAATAAGTCATCATCACCCCCCGTTACCTTTTGAAATTTATTAAAACCTTTTTTATCTAAGAAAAAGGATTTTTTATAACCCATGTTACGACCGACTCCCATGTAAGGAAATCCAATCAAGGCCAATGTTACATACAATAGCCCGGTTTGTATGGTTTCATGACGGATAAAGAAGTTTAAGAATCCGGGATATTTATTATAATATGAAAAACCCAGAATAAAATCAGTACTTCCATTAAACTGCCCCCTCATTTTGTTAACCCAGTTTATAGAGACTGGCACACAATCGGCATCAGTCAACAATAAACTATCGTGCTGCGCTGCTTTTATCCCAAGAGTTAAAGCATATTTTTTTGAATTAATGTGATTCGGAGTATTATCAATCCGCACAGTATTCAGGTTTTTATGCTTTTGTTTCTCCTCAAGCAGATAGTCAAAAGTTCCGTCATTTGATCGGTCATCTACAACTACAATCTCATAATCAGTGTACGCTTGTATATATAGTTGTTCAAGGAGTTTCTTGAGCTTATCAAGGTCATTGTGTGAGCACACTACAATTGACACAGGCTTGTCTTCTATATCCAATACATGCTCTTTTCTTTTATATCCTTTTAATTTAAAAAGTGAAAGGAGATTAAAGAGGATCAATATACTGCTACTGATGACATAAACGATGAACAAATATTCCAACACCATTCTGATGTAAATTGGATTCAACTGAAAGGCCAAATATAATCTTATATTTTTGAATTAAGTTGCTGATATGACTTATTTTTGTGTCAAAAAACTGCAATCCGAATGGATTTTAAGATCAGCTCAAAGGATATAAAAAGCAGCGCAAGAACCGGAGAAATAACAACTGGTAGAGGAAAAATTCAAACGCCCATTTTTATGCCTGTAGGAACAGCAGGTACTGTAAAAGCCGTGCATCAGCGTGAGCTTAAAGAGGATATAGGTGCTGAAATAATTCTTGGCAACACCTACCATTTATATTTACGACCCGGACTGGAAATTATCAATCAGGGAGGTGGATTGCATCAATTTATCAACTGGGACAAGCCGATTTTAACAGATAGTGGTGGGTATCAGGTATATTCCCTTGCCGACAACAGGAAGATTGATGAAATGGGAGTCACCTTTCAATCGCATGTCGATGGATCCCGCCATCAATTTACACCTGAAAAAGTAATTGATATACAACGGACCATTGGTGCTGACATCATTATGGCATTTGATGAATGTACTCCATATCCCTGTGAATTTGATTACGCAAGAGATTCCATGGACCTGACACATAGATGGTTAAAAAGGTGCTGTGATCACTTTGACAATACGAGTGAGCAATATGGTTTTCAACAAGCACTATTTCCTATTGTTCAGGGAAGTGTTTATTCCGACTTGCGTAAAAAATCAGCTGAGACCATTGCATCCTATAATCGGGAAGGAAATGCTATAGGTGGCTTATCTGTTGGAGAACCCGCTGAGATGATGTATGAAATGACTGATATGGTATGCAATATATTACCTTCTGAAAAACCAAGATATCTTATGGGTGTGGGTACCCCGGAAAATATTCTGGAATGCATTGCTTTGGGAATAGATATGTTTGATTGCGTAATGCCCACTAGAAATGCCAGAAATGGAATGTTGTTTACTACCGAAGGGATCATTAATATTCGAAATGAAAAGTGGAAATTAGATTATGATCCTATTGAACCCAATCTTCAGGGATATGTGAGCAGAACCTACTCAAAGGCCTATCTTCGGCATTTGATTTTAAGCAAAGAAATATTAGGCGCGCAAATTGCCAGTATACAAAATCTTTCATTATATCTTTGGTTGGTTAGAGAGTCAAGAAAACAGATAGAAAACGGCACATTTTTAGATTGGAAAAATAAGATGGTTGTCAAGCTTTCAAAAAGGCTATAGTGATGCGGATAAGGATTATTGATAAATTTATAATAAAGAAATTCCTTAGTTCATACCTGTTTGTAGTAGGTATTTTATTGGCTGTAATAGGGGTAATCCAAATAACTGAAAAGAACGACAAGATTATTAAAAACGATCTCTCTTTCATGGAGGTAGCCACCTATATGTTGGACTTTTTTCCTTATGTAGGTAATATGATCACCCCTATTACTACATTTATCGCAGTAGTTTTTATAACTGCTAAAATGGCCGGGCATTCTGAGATTATAGCTTTATTATCAAGTGGTATAAGCTTCAGGCGACTGATGATCTCCTATTTGATGGGTGCTTTAATAATCGCAGTCATCAATTTTTTATTTACCGGGTGGATAATACCCAATTCAAACAAGGATAGGATAGCTTTCGAAATACAATATTTTGAAAATCCTTATCACTTTAGTGATAGGGATGTTCATTTGAAAATCAGCCCTACCTCTTATTTCTATCTTGAAAGTTATAACGATCAATCCAAAAGCGGGTTCAAATGCACTCTTGAAACTATCGAAGATCATGAATTGAAAGAAAAACTCTATGCCCAACGAATTGAATGGCAAGATAGCACAGAGTCCTGGTTATTGAAAAAATGGCAACGCAGAAAGTTCGATGGATTTATTGAAGAATTCTCAAGGGGTCCGACATTGGATACTGTTCTGAATATTACCCCAAGCGATTTTGAAAATGACTGGCGTTTATTTGAAACATTAACTATTACGGAATTAAATCAACACATCAAAACACTAAAATCAAGAGGTGCCGATAATGTGGTTGTTTATGAAGTAGAAAAATACATGAGATACACATCTCCACTTACTGTTGTTTTATTAACATTTATAGGTTTATTCGTCTCGGCTCGGAAAGCAAGGGGTGGTACAGGTTTCCAGATAGCCTTAGGATTCTTAATATCATTTATTTATATCCTGTTTTTCTGGTTTAGCAAAACTTTTGCTGAAACGGGCGGTGTACATCCGGCACTTGCTATGTGGATTCCCAATCTTATTTTTTCTGCAATAGGTTTTTTACTTTATAAAACAGTGCCACGGTGAGGACGCAATATAAAGATTTTGTACTCTTACACTTTATCGTATTACTGTGGGGATTTACAGCTATCCTTGGACTTTTGATTAAAATACCTCCATTGGAGCTGGTGTTTTTTAGAACCTTACTGGCCTCATTGGGTCTTTTATTGATAATTTTCTTTAAGAAGCTACCACTACTTGTTACACCAAGGTATACTATAAAACTCCTGGTCACGGGATTTGTAATAGCAGCTCACTGGATACTTTTTTTTGGATCCGCAAGAATATCAACAGCATCAGTTTGCCTGGCAGGAATGGCTACAACATCCTTTTGGACCAGCCTTATTGAACCAATTGTAAATAGAAAAAAGATTCAGCCTTTGGAAGTATTTTTTGGAATGCTTGTAATTGCCGGGTTGTACCTGATATTCCATTTTGAATTCAATCATGCTTTGGGTCTCGCACTGGCCCTGGTTTCAGCACTATTGGCAGCTATTTTTACAGTCATCAATTCCAAACTAACCCACAAGCACAATCAGTATACTATTTCCTTTTACGAAATGCTTGGCGCATGCATGATTACTGGATTCGTTCTTCTGATTTATACAATAATATATAATCCCGTCGACTATATATTTACACTTCCTTCTTCAACTGATTGGTTCTTTTTAATCGTTCTTGCATTGGTATGTACAGTCTATCCTTTTGCAGTATCTATTGAACTAATGAAACGTATTTCAGCTTTCCTGGTCAATCTAAGTATAAACATGGAACCGGTTTACGGGATTATTCTTGCTTTTATAATTTTTGGAGATAAAGAGAAAATGAACTTAGGCTTTTATATGGGTACCCTCGTCATCCTTGCATCCGTAATTCTATATCCTATTATAAGAAGTCTTATTAATAAAAGAAGATTGAAACTACCGGGTTAATATTGATATTGAATAGCCATTCAATCGTAATATCGACGAATTCAGCATACTCCAAAGTGATTTATTTCTTAAAAGTGAATCTTTACAAATTGCCAGACCAATAAAAGTATTCTGCCGGAAACATTTCCTCTAAGCCGGGTATAGCTGTAAATATTCCGTACATCGCTGATCCAGACCCAGTCATTGAGGCATATAATGCTCCATTATCATATAATACTTTTTTAATCTTTATTAGATCAGGAAAACGATCTGTAAATGCTATTTCAAAATCGTTTTTAATCATGGTTGGCCATTCTGTAATGGCTTGGGTAAGTGAATCATTTAAAGAGGAACCTGGTATTCGTGGCTTAACTAATTTATAAGCTTCTTTTGTTGAGATGGCGAAATCTGGTTTTACAATTACCAGATGATAGCCTGTAAGATTGATTTCTACGGGGTTGAGCTGTTCCCCTCTTCCTGTGACCAAGGCAGGCTGATTATTTATAAAAAAAGGGCAGTCACTGCCAAGAATACTAGCATAATTTTCAAGGATAATGTCATCCAGAAATAATTCAAACAACTCATTTAACATAGTCAGCATATAAGCTCCATCAGAAGAACCACCACCCAGTCCTGCTTCCATTGGAATCACTTTATGTAAATGGATGTTTATATTAGGTAAATTGAAATCCTTCTTCAACAATTGGTAGGCTTTCATTACCAGGTTTTGTTTCGGATCACCTGCTATTGGCAGGCCGGATATCTGAAGATCCGTTTTCCCGGATTCTACGATCTCAAGAACATCAAATAACGGGATAGGATAAAAACATGAAGATAAACTGTGATATCCATCTGGTCTTTTCCCGATGACTTCCAAACCCAAATTAATTTTAGCATTTGGAAAAGATATCATACTTTAAATCAGATTATTTCTTGACCAGGTCTTTGATCATCTCTTCAGTCATTCCACTGGATGAAAATCCTCCATCATGCATCAGGTTTTGCATGGTTACCATTCGTGTCAGATCTGAAAACAATGAGATAATATAATTCGCACAATCATCTGCGGTCGCATTACCTAGAGGAGACATCTTTTCTGAATACTCATAAAACACATCAAATCCTCCTACCCCTGTGCCAGCAGTAGTGACTGTTGGTGACTGTGAAATAGTATTTACACGCACCTTGCTGGTTCGGGCAAATCGATATCCATAACTACGGGCTATAGATTCAAGAACCGCTTTGGCTTGCGCCATATCGGAATAATCAGGATAGGTTCTTTGAGCCGCAATATAGGAAAGACCAAGTATAGAACCCCATTCATTCATAAGATTCATTTTCTCAGCGACCTGCATCATTTTGTGAAATGACAAGGCAGATACGTCCAGCGTTTTTTGAAAATACTCATAGCTCAGATCACCATAACTCTTCCCTTTACGAACATTAGGACTCATCCCTATTGAATGTAAAATAAAATCAACACCTCCACCAAAATGTTCCTGTGTGGTAGAATATAAATTTTCAAGATCCTTCAATGATGTAGCATCGGCTCCAATAACAGGTGCCCCTCCTACTGCTTTAGCAAGTTCATTGATGGTTCCCATTCTTAAGGCAATAGGCGCATTGGACAGAACCAATTGAGCACCTTCCTCATGTGCTCTAAGAGCCGCTTTCCAAGCTATTGACTTGGTGTCAAGAGCTCCGAAAATAATTCCTTTTTTACCTTTCAGAAGATTAAATGCCATAAAATCAGATTTTTCAGGGTGCAAAGTTATGAATATTATATTGTTAATGAAACAAAATTGCAATTGTATAACGAATTACAAATTTATAGTGCCCTCCAAAAAGGTAACGGCATGACCTCCAATTAATACTCTTTCCTTATGGTTTTTACAGTATAAAACCCCTCCTCTTTTTGAACATTGCCAGGCAATTAATTGCTCTTTACCTGTTAAATCAGACCAGTATGGAATAAGAGTAGTATGCGCGGATCCGGTTACCGGATCCTCATTAATTCCAACAGCCGGGGCGAAAAAGCGAGATACGAAATCATATTTTTCTCCTTTTGCCGTTGCAATTACACCCAAGGGGTCCAGATTAATAATTTGGCTGAAATCAGGTTCCAGATTCAATACCTCTTCCTCATTTTTAAAAACCAGCATGAGTTTTTTAGCTTTGAAAGCAGCAATTGGTTGTATGCCAAACGCAGTTAAATATACCTTATCTAAGGGAATTGGCCTGGGTGGTTGTGAAGGGAAATCAAGAAATATCAGATTATTATCCTGACGATTGACCAACAATTCACCACTTAATGAAGAAAAGGATATTGTTTGATCCGGGTAATTTAAATGATTAAAAAGAACATGGGCTGTTGCCAGTGTGGCGTGACCACAAAGGTCAACTTCACTTAATGGTGTAAACCATTTAAT
>Ga0316187_10001642_pt1 | contig 19445 bp, 19 predicted proteins | sample CroRivburrow1_MG_FD_204927 | JGI IMG/M metagenome (GOLD analysis project Ga0316187, IMG submission 204927) | Coastal sediment microbial communities from Maine, United States - Cross River worm burrow 1 | ecosystem: Environmental > Aquatic > Marine > Coastal > Sediment | place: USA: Maine...
TTACCTGTAAACAGGAAAGCGGTTCTGGATATTATAGAAGGTCAGAGTTTTCAATTACTGACGGTAATATGGCTAAAATGACATGCAGAAAATATGGATGAATTAGACATAAAAACTGCTTCACCCCCTCAGAAGCGAGGTTACTCCGCGCCACCTGGTGTTGATGCTACCCAGTTGTATCTGCGAGAGATCGGATTCTCAGAGCTGCTCACTGCCGATGAAGAAATTCATTATGGGCGTCTTGCCATAAAAGGCGACATGGATGCACGCAACAAGATGATCGAGAGCAATCTCCGCCTGGTAGTAAAAATTTCCCGACGTTACCTCAACCGTGGTCTGCCTCTACTTGATCTAATTGATGAAGGGAATCTTGGGCTCATTCGTGCTGTAGAAAAATTTGATCCTGAAAGAGGGTTTCGTTTTTCTACCTATGCGACATGGTGGATCCGGCAGACGATTGAACGTGCACTGATGAATCAGACGAGGACAATACGTCTGCCGGTACATGTACTAAAAGAAATTAATGTGTATTTGCGGGCAGCCAAACAGCTTACACAGACGCTGAGCCATGAGCCCAATGCAAATGAAATAGCTGAGTATCTTGATGTGCCGATAGACGATGTCAAGAAAATGCTCGACAAGCAGGAACGAATTACATCGTTTGATACACCGGTAGACGGTGATGGAGAACGAACGCTGCTTGACGCAATCCCGGATGAGTCTTCCAGTGATCCGGCTTCCCTGTTACAGAATGACCAGGTATCGAAACACCTGGATAACTGGCTGGACAGCCTGCCTGATAAACAGCGCGAGGTGATCCTGCGTCGCTTTGGCCTGCGTGGCTATGATGTCTCAACGCTTGAGCAGGTGGGTGATGAAGTTGGCGTCACGCGTGAGAGGGTCAGGCAGATCCAGGTAGAAGCGCTGAAGAAATTGCGTAAAGCAATGGAAAGGGACGGCTATACGATGGATACGCTGTTGTAGTTTTCAACTTGAAACTATTTTTCAATAATCAGGGCAGCTAGAACCAGTCGGTCTTCACCTAAAAGTATGTTATAGGTATGACAGGCGGCCTCAGTCGTCATGATCTCTATCCCTGTACCTTGCTGGATCGCTTCAAGGCTAAGCAAAGGATCGAGCAGGTGATGCTTGTTTCCAGTACCGATCAAAATAATATCTGGCTGGTAGTCTAAAAGCTCCCTGATAGTCTCTGTAGTCAGTTGCTCGGGGCTCTCGATGTGCCAGTTTTTTTCCAGCCTGTCGGCTGTCACAATAAGGCTGTTGTGGCAGGGTTCATTGTTAATGGTAATACAGCCCTGTTCAAAGGCACGAATTGTATTCACATTGGCTGTCAGTTGCTGATGCAGTTTCATGGTGTTTCTATTACTTGCTTGTCAGTGGTATCGGTTCATGTGAAAAGGTATGAATGCCACTATTTATACTCGTTAATCAAAATTTATCCAGCTTATTTATAACTCTTACCAGGGAATAAATTCAACCTGGTATCGCCGATAGCGGATCGCAATCGCGAAATCGATGTGGTGAAAATAGATAAAAGCCTGATTGATTTTGCTGTGACAAATCGACTAAAATCGACGCAGTCAGAAACATCTGTCGATTAACGGGAGTAGCGTACAGCAACTCCCGTTTTTCTACGTAATGAACGGAGAAAAACCTTGTCTGTCCCCGCCATCCTGGCCCTGGAAGATGGTAGCCTGTTCCACGGTATATCCGTGGGCGCAATGGGTTATTCTTCTGGTGAGGTAGTTTTTAACACTTCGATGACGGGTTATCAGGAGATTCTGACTGACCCATCGTATTGTCGCCAACTCATCACGCTGACCTATCCTCATATAGGAAACACCGGTACTAATAGCGAAGATTTTGAGTCTGACCGTGTACATGCCGCCGGTTTGATTATTCGCGATCTGCCAGATCTGTACAGTAACTTCCGTGCCGAACAGTCCCTGCAATCTTTTCTTGAACAGCAGAAACTTGTTGCAATTGCCGAGATTGATACCCGCCGTTTAACTCGAATACTGCGTGAAAAAGGCGCCCAGGCCGGTTGCATTGCTGCCGGTGATGATCTTGACGTCGATAAGATCATTGATATGGCTAAAGCCTTTCCCGGTTTGAGCGGAATGGACCTGGCTCGTGAAGTGACAACCGAGGCATTGATTGCATGGAACGAAGGCGGCTGGAAACTTGGTTCCGGTTACCAGGCTGCTGCAGATAAAAAATATAGTGTCGTTGCCTACGATTTTGGTGTGAAGCGAAATATTCTACGTATGCTTACGGACCGTGGATGTCGCGTCACAGTTGTACCTGCTACTACCCCAGCTAGTGATGTGCTGGCAATGAAGCCGGACGGTGTATTCCTGTCAAATGGCCCAGGTGACCCGGAACCCTGTGACTATGCAATCAAAGCGATTGAAGAAATTGTCACCACGGATATTCCTGTCTTTGGTATCTGCCTGGGCCATCAACTGCTTGCTTTGGCATCTGGCGCACGCACTGAAAAAATGAAGTTTGGACATCATGGCGGCAACCATCCGGTACAGGACCTTGCCAGTAAGCAGGTCATGATCACCAGCCAGAACCATGGTTTTGCGGTTGCTGAGAGTGATTTGCCAGATAATATCAGGGTAACGCATAGATCCCTGTTTGATAAATCTATCCAGGGAATAGAACGAATAGACCATCCTGCATTTTCTTTCCAGGGTCATCCGGAAGCCAGTCCGGGTCCTCATGATGTCAGCCCGTTATTCGATCTCTTCATCGAAAACATAAGAAACTCAAAAGGGACGGATTTATAACAGAATGCCACGCCGCGATGATATAAAAAGTGTATTGATCATTGGTGCCGGGCCGATCATTATCGGTCAGGCCTGTGAGTTTGATTATTCTGGTGCGCAGGCCTGCAAGGCGCTGAAGGAGGAGGGTTACCGGGTCATACTTGTTAACTCAAATCCAGCGACAATAATGACTGATCCCGGGATGGCCGATGCGACCTATATTGAACCTATCAGCTGGGAGTATGTGGCAAAGATTATCGAAGTTGAAAGACCCGATGTGCTATTACCGACCATGGGGGGGCAGACAGCACTGAACTGTGCCCTTGACCTGGTAAAACAGGGTGTACTCGAGCGCTATGGCGTCGAGATGATCGGCGCATCACGTGAAGCTATCGACAAAGCTGAGGATCGTGAACTATTTCGTCAGGCGATGGAGTCGATCAATCTTGAAACTGCCCGTGGAGCTATCGTCCATAATATGGAAGAAGCGGAGCAGATTCTGGCGATGGTTGGATTTCCCGCCATTATACGGCCTTCGTTCACCATGGGTGGGACCGGCGGCGGCATCGCTTACAACCGCGAAGAATATTTTAACCTTTGCGAACTTGGCTTTGATGCCTCGCCAACCAATGAACTGCTGATTGAGGAATCCATTCTTGGCTGGAAAGAGTTCGAGATGGAAGTGGTTAGAGATCATGCTGACAATGTCATTATTGTTTGTTCGATTGAGAATTTTGACCCAATGGGCGTGCATACTGGTGATTCGATTACCGTTGCGCCTGCCCAGACACTGACAGATAAAGAATACCAGATTATGCGCGATGCGAGCATTGCTGTATTGCGCGAAATTGGCGTCGATACCGGCGGCTCGAATGTTCAGTATGCCATCAACCCTGAAGATGGCCGCATGATAGTAATCGAGATGAATCCGCGTGTATCACGTTCATCAGCACTGGCCTCAAAGGCTACCGGCTTCCCGATTGCAAAAGTTGCTGCCAAGCTTGCCGTCGGCTACACCCTCGATGAATTGCAGAACGAAATTACCGGTGGCGCCATGCCGGCCTCTTTCGAACCTAGCATTGACTACGTGGTGACCAAATTCCCGCGTTTTGATTTTGAGAAGTTTCCAGCAGCGGACAGTGTGCTAACTACACAGATGAAATCAGTCGGCGAAGTGATGGAAATTGGACGGACATTCCAGGAGTCCTTGCACAAGGCCCTGCGTGGTCTCGAAATCGGCACTGATGGTTTCGATGAGATTTGTACCGAAACCGAACCTGATGAACTGAAATCGACACTCTATCGGGAGCTGCGTATTCCCGGCTGTTATCGTATCTGGTACCTGGCTGAGGCAATTCGCGCCGGAATGTCGCTAGGCGAAATCCATGATCTTACCCGCATTGATATGTGGTTCCTGCACCAGATCGAGCAATTGATACTGACAGAAAAAAGTATCCGGGGGCTTGATGTCAATGCGCTGTCAGCCGATCAGATACGATCCTGGAAACGTAAAGGATTTTCAGACTTGCGCCTGGCAAGACTGCTGGGAATCCATCAGCATGAGTTTCGAGCTATCCGGCATTCACATAATATCCGCCCTGTGTATAAACGTGTTGATACCTGTGCCGCTGAATTTGCTACTGCTACCGCTTACCTCTATTCAACTTATGAAGAAGAATGTGAGTCGAATCCCGACAGCAGCAACAAGATCATGGTTCTCGGTGGCGGTCCCAATCGTATCGGGCAGGGCATAGAGTTCGACTACTGCTGTGTCCATGCAGCGCAGGTTTGTCGCGAAGACGGTTATCAAACCATTATGGTCAACTGTAACCCGGAGACTGTATCGACGGACTTTGATACCTCTGATCGCCTCTATTTCGAGCCGCTGACACTGGAAGATGTGCTGGAAATTATCCATATTGAGAACCCTGCAGGAGTGATTGTGCAATATGGCGGCCAGACACCGCTTAAACTCGCAGAAGACCTGGAAAGCGCAGGTGCTAAAATCATTGGTACCTCACCTGATTCTATCGATCTGGCTGAAGACAGAGAGCGTTTTCAGCAGCTGATCGAAGAGCTTGGTCTGCTGCAGCCGCCTAATCGTATTGCGCGAAGTCGTCAAGAAGCCCTGGTTGGTGCAGGTGAAATTGGCTTTCCGCTGGTTGTCAGGCCATCATATGTTCTTGGCGGCAGGGCAATGGAAATTGTTCATAACATCGAGGATCTGGATAACTATATGACAGTAGCTATTCAGGTTTCAAATGATTCCCCTGTATTGCTTGATCGCTTTCTTAACGATGCTATAGAAGTTGATCTCGATGCCGTCTGTGACGGCACAGATGTGATTATTGGCGGCATCATGGAACATATTGAAGAAGCAGGGGTGCATTCAGGGGACTCCTCCTGTTCACTGCCTCCGTTCAGTTTATCTGAAGCTATTCTCCAGCGACTGCGCGAGCAGGCTACCAGCCTGGCGCTGGCCATTGGCGTGCGCGGCCTGATGAATATCCAGTTCGCCGTCAAAGGTGATGACATATACCTGCTGGAAGTCAATCCGCGCGCATCACGAACCGTTCCTTTTGTTTCCAAGGCAACATCGCGGCCACTGGCAAAAATAGGCGCACGCTGCATGACAGGCATCAGCCTGGCAGAGCAGGGGATTACCGGCGAGATCATCCCGGAATATTTTTCAGTGAAAGAGGCCGTGTTCCCGTTCATCAAGTTCCCGGGCGTGGACCCGGTGCTGGGTCCGGAGATGAAATCTACCGGTGAAGTCATGGGCGTAGGCAAAACATTTGGTGAGGCCTTTGACAAGGCGCAGAAAGCAGCCGGCGCGCAGGTGCCTGAGAAAGGTAAGGCCTTTATAAGTGTGCGTGACGTCGATCAACCAAGAGTTGTGGAAGTAGCTCGTTACCTCTCTGGGCATGGTTTCAAAATACTGGCGACCCGTGGTACAGCGAAGGTAATAGAAGCGGCCGGTATTAAAGTTCAACAGGTGAATAAGGTGCTTGAAGGCAGGCCGCACATCGTTGACATGATTAAAAACGACGAGATTGATATTGTCATTAATACCACAGAAGGTAAGCAGAGCCTGAAAGACTCGTATACTATACGCAGGGAGGCTCTACTCCACAAAGTGACTAATTTCACAACGGTGGCAGCTGCTAAAGCAGCTGTTGAGGCGCATCGTTCAGGCAGACAAGTTACTATCTATAAATTGCAGGATCTGCACAAGACCGTAAATTAGAATTAATAAATATGAAATCAGTCAGGATTGTATTCAGGATGAAGTTGAAATGAACAGTTTGCCATTGACCAGCCAGGGTGCAGAGCGTTTACGTGAAGAGCTGAAGCGGCTGAAGACGGTTGACCGTCCCAGAATAATTGATGCCATCGCTGAAGCACGTGCACATGGCGATCTATCTGAAAATGCAGAGTATCATGCAGCGCGGGAAGAACAGGGTTTTATTGAAGGACGTATAAAGGAGCTCGATAGTTCTCTTGGCCTGGCACAGATAATTGACCCGACAACCCTCGACACAGGTGGGCGCATTGTTTTTGGCGCTACGGTAGAGCTGTTTAATATCGCCACTGAAGACGAGGTTACTTACCAGATCGTCGGTAACCTGGAATCAGATATCGAAAAACTAAGAATATCTATAAGTTCTCCGATTGCCCGTGCATTAATCGGCAAGGAAGAGGGGGATGAGGTCGATGTGCAAACGCCTGGTGGCGTGACAACCTACGAGATACTGAGTGTCAAATACATCTGATCCGAGTAAAACCCGTCCTCGCTGTAAACTTTTCTATATAGTGCTGCTCAATCTCCAGCGTATTGTTCTGACCTTCTGGATTGGTGGAATGTGGGCTATCGGTTACTTAGTGGTGCCTGTCTTGTTCCAGCAGCTGCCCTCGCCGCAAATGGCGGGTAGCCTTGCAGGCAAATTATTCATACTGTTGAGCTGGACGGGTCTGTTGTCTGCGCTGATACTTTTCGTTACTTATTTTTTTATTGATCAGGCTAAATGGCGCTTCGCTGTACTGCTGGCGATTGCAGTCTTTATTGCTATCAACCTGTTTTACCTCACTCCTGAAATTGCTGCCCTCAGAGAGGTTTCTGGATCTGCAATACAGGCAGGCACAGACATCCAGCGTAAATTTGCACTTCTTCATGGGATTGCCAGCGGACTTTATCTGTTGGTCAGCCTACTTGGTTTATTGCTGGTCATTCGCCAGCCAGAGAAGACTGCCTGAATTACTGCGCCGTAAAACGTCTCTGAGTCTTAAGCCAGTTTGTTACGAAGGGAGTTTGATTTTGTGCTTTTTACCAGGCCGATAGATGATCAGCACCTTGCCAATCTGCTGTACTGCTTCCGCTCCGGTAGCTGTACAAATGTCCTGCGCGAATTTATTACGTAACTCCCTGTTGTCACTGGAAATCCTGACTTTCAACAATTCATGATGTTCAAGCGTTGACTCAAGCTCAGCCATCACTGAATCCGACAGTCCAGAGCCGCCAATAGTGACAATTGCCGGTAGCGGATGTGCCAGACCACGTAAATAAGCCGTTTGTTTACGGTTGAGAGACATTAAAACCCCGAGTGTTATTCTGCTGAAAACTGAGCAGGGCATTCTACAATGAATCGAGTAGATTATCTGCCGGTGTATGTTTCTTTTTTACTTTTTGTGCTGGCGCATGGCTGATTTGTTTTCTTCATTTTTATTGTTTGTTCAATTTGATCCGTGTTTTTCGCTCTTTATGGGCGAGTGACTGTTCTTTTTTTAATCTTCGATTGAAATTACATTCGTTTTTCGCTCTTTATGGGCGAGTATCTTTTCTTTGAGTGGCCAAAGAAAAGATACCAAAAGAAAGGCCACCCTACCGTGTTGGCCTTCGGCTGCTCTGTGCGCTTCAGCTGAGAGCGGGCGCTGCGGAACTCGCTACGCTCAAACAGTCCTCGCTCAATTCCGCTCTAAGCCTGCAGTGCTCGACAACACAAAAGGGGGAATAAGGTCAAAATCAAGAACAACACCGAGTCGGTGACACCTGATCAGTTAGCATAAAAACTTTAATTCCTTAGCCGTCATACCGGCGCAGGCCGGTATTCAGACTCTGAATAGAATGGATTCCGGCTAGAACCATGCCGGAATGACGGAGGTTGGTTTTTTCTCAAGTCTTTAGTCCTTCGTCTTTGATCTTGGTTTTAAACCCCCCGTTCAGGCTCGCCGAGAAGCACAGGATGAGCCGGAGGTTTCGAGATGTGACTGTCTGAGCGCTAGCGAGTTTCACATCCCGCCGGTTCATTCGAGCATCGCAGGGCACCCGCAGGGCGAGCATGTCGGATATCCTTTCTTTTGGTATTTTTTCTTTGGATAAGCAAAGAAAAGATACTCGCCCATAAAGGGCGAAATAATCAGCCGTGCGATAGTACAAGAATACTAAAGAAAACCAATTAAGCCGTGTGAAACCACAATAAAACAATCCCCAGTTAACGTCGATTGAAACGACAGTCATGGTTATAATGTCAATATAGATCGTTATACACGCATAATCACAATTCCCATTCATCCCTGGACCATCCAGCTATCATGACAGGAACCTCAAATATGAGTTCTGATAAAAAGCATCGTTTTGGCCGTAACTGGATGAATGAGCATTTGAATGACAGTTATGTCAAAAAGGCTAAAAAGTCCGGCTATCGTGCAAGATCAGCTTTCAAACTGGAAGAAATCGACAAAAAGGACAAATTGTTAAGGCCGGGACTGAATGTTGTTGACCTGGGAGCTGCGCCAGGAGGCTGGTGTCAGTATGCGAGGAAAAAACTGGGTAGCAAGAGCCGTTTGATCGCTGTTGACCTGTTACCGATTGAGCCGATTGAAGGAGTGGAAATAATTCAGGGTAATTTTACTGAGGAGCAAGTTCGGCAGCAGATTAATGACATGGTTGATAATAAGGCTTTTGACCTTGTGTTATCCGATATGGCCCCCAATATAAGTGGTATAGCTTTGGCAGATCAGGCCAGGTCTATCGGCCTTGCAGAAGGTGTGCTTGACTGGAGCCGTTCGGTGCTGGCGGTGGACGGTGGGTTATTGATGAAAGTTTTTCAGGGCAGCGGTTTTGACCAGTTGCGGAAAGAGGTTTTATCGAACTTTCGTTCTGTGGCGGTAAGGAAACCCGGTGCATCGCGTTCGCGGAGTGCAGAAGTTTACCTGCTGGCGCGAGGTTTTAAAGGTATTTAAGGGCATCTCAATTAGATTTTGAAAGGCCATTGTTTGGCTGATCCATATAGATTCCATGAGATGTCAGTTGTTTTATAGGTGTTTTGTTATTGAATCAAGGTAGTCAGCAAGGCAAAATAGAAAGCCTGGCAGCTCATTTCTTTTATCATTGAGGCAGTAGTTTGAATAATATTTCGAAAAATCTCGTCATGTGGCTGGTCATAGCGGTAGTGCTGATGACCATCTTTAATAATTTTGCACCACGTCAGCTTGGCAACACTAAACAACTCGAATACTCATCATTTCTTGCTGATGTAAAGCAGGGCCAGATCAGTAAAGTTGTCATTGCCGGTCAAAATATCACTGCTACCCGTCAGGATGGCACGACAGTCAAAACCTTTGCACCGGATGATCCGGATTTGATCAACGATCTGTTGAGAAATGGTGTTGTTGTGGATGCAAAAGAACCAGAGCAGCCTTCTTTGCTGATGAGTATCTTCATTAGCTGGTTCCCACTATTGCTGCTGATAGGTGTCTGGATCTTTTTCATGCGCCAGATGCAGGGCGGTGGCGGACGCGGCGCGATGAGCTTTGGTAAGAGCAAGGCGCGTATGCTGACTGAAGACAAAAACAAGGTGACCTTCGATGACGTTGCCGGTGTCGAAGAGGCCAAGGAAGAGGTTGCCGAACTGGTCGAGTTTCTCAGAGACCCTTCACGTTTCCAGAAACTGGGCGGAAAAATCCCGCGCGGCGTATTGATGACGGGTTCTCCGGGTACTGGTAAAACCCTGTTGGCACGTGCCATTGCCGGTGAAGCCAAAGTCCCGTTTTTTACCATTTCTGGTTCAGATTTTGTTGAAATGTTTGTTGGTGTCGGTGCTTCACGTGTACGTGATATGTTCGACCAGGCCAAGAAGCATGCCCCCTGTATCATTTTTATTGACGAAATTGATGCTGTCGGACGTCACCGTGGAGCAGGCCTCGGCGGTGGACATGATGAGCGTGAGCAGACCTTGAACCAACTGCTGGTAGAAATGGATGGATTTGAAGGCAGTGAAGGCGTCATCGTCATTGCTGCTACCAACCGGCCTGATGTGCTTGATCCAGCCTTGCTCAGACCCGGACGTTTTGACCGCCAGGTTTATGTTCCGCTGCCGGATATCCGCGGCCGCGAACAGATTCTAAAAGTTCACATGCGTAAGGTGCCGATTGATGACGATGTTGATGCAAGCATTATTGCCCGTGGCACACCTGGCTTCTCAGGTGCTGACCTGGCAAACCTGATTAATGAGGCAGCCCTGTTTGCTGCCAGGGCCAATATGCGCACAGTCAAAATGGAACAGTTTGAGCTGGCCAAGGACAAGATAATCATGGGGGTGGAGCGTCGCTCTATCATCATGCCGGAAGAAGAACGACGCAATACCGCATATCATGAATCAGGACATGCGATTGTTGCCAAAGTGCTGCCCGGTACTGACCCGGTCCACAAGGTGACTATTATTCCACGCGGCAGGGCTCTGGGTGTAACCATGCAGCTGCCTGTAGAAGACCGTTACAGCCACACACGCAGTTATTTGCTATCGACCATCGCTGTCCTGATGGGGGGGCGTATCGGTGAAGAAATCTTTATGAACCAGATGACTACCGGCGCCTCAAATGATTTTGAGCGAGCTACGGACATGGCCAGAAACATGGTCGTGCGCTGGGGCATGAGCGACCTGATGGGGACACGTGTTTATGGCGAGAATGAAAGTGAAGTCTTTCTTGGCCGTGATGTAACGACACATAAAAACCTTAGCAACTCTACTGCGGAACAGGTGGACAAGGAAATTCGTCGGATTGTTGATGAGCAGTATGCCCGTGCGCGCAAGATTATTGAAGAAAACAAGGACAAGATGGAAATAATGGCAAACGCCCTGCTTGAATGGGAAACCATTGATGCTGACCAGATTAATGACATCATGGAAGGCAAGGAACCGCGGCCACCGGCTGATTATTCTGGTAGTGGACCTGCCAGTGGAGATTCAGCCAGCGACAAGAGTGATAAGAAAGGTGCCGAGCCTAAAATGGATCAGCCAGCCGGCGAGCACTAAGTATATAAAATGATTCAGAATGCAGATGGCTACCCGCTCCTGCAGGAGGGGCGGACAGCTATCATGGGCATCCTCAATGCGACCCCCGATTCCTTTTCCGACGGGGGTCTTTTCATTTCAGTCAGCAAGGCTGTAGATCATGTCGCCAGAATGATTGATGAAGGCGCGGATATTATCGATATTGGCGGTGAATCAACACGGCCCGGGGCCAGTCCCGTTTCTGTGGAAGAAGAAATGGAACGCGTAATACCAATTATTGAGGCGGTCTCGCAACGTTTTGGCGTGATTATCTCGATTGATACGTCTAAGGCCACCGTTATGCAGGCAGCAGTTAATGCAGGCGCCGGTATGATTAATGATGTACGAGCCCTGAAAGAGGAGGATGCACTTCAATCCGCGGTGAAAATGGCAGTCCCTGTCTGCCTTATGCACATGCAGGGCCAGCCTCAATCGATGCAGGATAAGCCTGTTTATGCTGATGTAACGACTGATGTTCGAGAATTCCTTTCTGCGCGCGTCGATCAGTGTCTTGAAGCGGGCATGGATTTAAATAATATAATACTTGATCCCGGTTTTGGTTTTGGTAAAACAACGGAACAGAACTTTCAACTGTTGAATGAGCTGGAACGCATCAGGTCGAACGATCTGCCTGTTCTAGCCGGGTTATCACGCAAAAGTATGATCGGCCAGACACTGAATTTAGGCGTTAACGAAAGAGTTTCCGCAAGCATCGCATTGGCCTTGCTGGCGGTATTGAATGGCGCCAATATTCTACGTCTGCATGATGTTAAAGAGACCTGTCAGGCCGTTCGTATGATTGAAGCTGTTGTAAAAGAGAAAAAAGAGAGATCATAGAAGTCATGAAATTTTTTGGTACAGACGGAATACGTGGGCGTATGGGGGAAGAACCGATAACACCATCCACAGTAATGAAGCTCGGATGGGCACTCGGCAACGTGCTCGGGAAGAATGGTGAAAGCCGCGGCAAGATAATCATTGGAAAGGATACCCGTGTCTCGGGTTACCTGCTTGAATCAGCGATGGAAGCAGGCCTTATATCTGCGGGTATAGATGTCAGCCTGCTGGGTCCGATGCCGACGCCGGGAATTGCCTACCTGGCGCGAACTGCGCGTGCGCAGGCCGGTGTGGTTATCAGTGCCTCTCATAACCCGTATTACGATAATGGCATCAAGTTCTTTTCACCCGCCGGTGAGAAATTACCCGATAAAACAGAGCAGGCGATAGAAGAGGTGATGCAACAACCGGCCAGGACTGTTGATTCGCGTGATCTCGGCAAAGCGACGCGATACCCGGACGCTGCCGGGCGATATATTGAATATTGCAAGGCTACGATTGCCAACCATGTCACGCTAGATGGCCTGAATATCGTCCTCGACTGCGCCAACGGTGCCAGTTATCACATCGCCCCCAGTGTGCTGTCTGAACTGGGAGCTAGATTGCATGTGATCGGCGATGAACCAGATGGCTTCAATATTAACGAAGGCTTTGGCGCAACGGCTCCTGCTGCTTTACAGGCCGCTGTGCTGGAGCAGGGCGCAGATCTTGGTATAGCACTGGATGGAGACGGTGATAGATTGATTATGGTCGATCATCAGGGTGAAATCGTTAACGGTGACAAACTGATACTCATCATGGCGCTTGCTAGAGCCCGGCGCGGTGAACTGCAAGGCGGCGTCGTCGGTACAGTAATGAGTAATCTAGGTCTGGAGCAGGCTTTTCGTGCCAACAATATAGAATTTGCCCGTGCAGCAGTGGGTGACCGTTATGTACTGGAAATGATGAAAGCCAATGGCTGGCAACTTGGCGGGGAAGCGTCAGGGCATATCATCTGTCTTGATAAATCAACGACTGGTGATGGCATTGTTGCCGCACTGGAAGTTCTTCAGGTCATGCATGACAGCGGTAAATCACTGGCAGAGCTTGCTTCTGAGATGGATACCTGCCCACAGACGATGATCAATGTTGAGATTACACGCGGCTTCGATATCTCCGGCAATGCACGGGTCAAAGAAGCTGTAGCCGGGGTGGAGGCTGAGTTGGCAGATCGTGGACGTGTAGTGCTGCGGCCGTCAGGCACAGAGCCGCTGATCAGGGTAATGATAGAAGGCATTGATGAAGCCGAAGTAATAACTCAGTGCGAGTTCCTGGCAGATATTGTTCGCCAGGCCGCAGTTGATAATTAACCTTATATTTTTACAGTAAATCTGTTTCATTTGATAAATCTCATATCAAGCCAATTCACATTGATTTTCAGGCGCTTCACGAGTACCATTGCGCCCCCATTGAGTATTGGTACATATTAAGAGTATATAAGGAGTTTTGAATGCGTCGTCCCCTGGTTGCTGGTAACTGGAAGATGAATGGTGACTCACAGAGCACCGTTAGCCTGGTAAATGGTATTGTTGATGGTCGCGGTGATGTGACCCGTGCAGAAGTTCTCATCTGCCCACCGTATATTCTGATTCCACGTGCCGCAGATGCATTAAACGGTCGGGACGATATCGCCCTTGGTGCACAGGATCTGGATATCAATCAGAATGGTGCCTTTACCGGTCAGATATCCGCGTCAATGCTGGTTGATGCCGGCTGTACATATGTCATCGTTGGCCACTCAGAGCGCCGAGCCATCTACGGTGAAAGTGACCAGGATGTTGCGGAGAAATTCAGTGTCGCACAGGAAGGCGGTTTGATACCGGTATTGTGTGTCGGCGAGACTCTCGAAGAAAGAGAATCCGGTGACACCGAAAATGTTGTAGCTCGCCAGATACAGGCAGTGATTGATGTTGTAGGCATTGAGAATTTTGATAACTCAGTGATCGCCTATGAGCCTGTCTGGGCAATTGGTACCGGCAAAACGGCTACACCTGAAATGGCACAGGAAGTACATAAATTCATCCGTGATATGTTATCTGCCATGAACAAAGATATCGCTAATGAGCTGCGTATTCTTTATGGCGGCAGCATGAATGCGGGAAATGCTGAATCCCTGATAGGCATGACTGACATCGACGGCGGCCTGATTGGCGGCGCCTCACTACAGCCTGACAGCTTCCTTGCTATCTGCACGGCAGCAAACTGAGCAATCAATTCTGATCAAACACTATGATTAATATTCTGATAGCAATACACGTACTAGTCGCCGTTAGCATAGTTGTACTGGTGCTGATTCAGCATGGCAAAGGGGCTGATGCAGGGGCGGCTTTCGGCGGTGGCGGGGGCGGTGCTTCAGGTTCCCTGTTTGGTAGCCAGGGTTCTGCGAATTTCCTGTCTCGTACAACCGCGGTACTTGCTACGGTATTCTTTTTGACCAGTTTGTCGCTAACCTATCTTTACAGCAAGTCTGCAAAGCCAACCAGTGTGACAGACACCGTGATGCAGGAAGTACAGGTGCCTGCAGTTGAAAAAGTAGAACAAATACCCTCTGCGCCTGAAACTGCGCCTGCTGATCTAAACAAAGACATCCCTGCCCTGCCTGGTAACGGTGCAACAGAAAATGTCGATGCTGGCGGAGCTACGAATGCAGATGTACCTGCGCTTCCTGCTGAGCCTGGTAGTGTTGAACCTGAGAGCAAGGAATAAGTTATTGCCGAAGTGGTGGAATTGGTAGACACGCCGTCTTGAGGGGGCGGTGACGCAAGTCGTGCCGGTTCGAGTCCGGCCTTCGGCACCATTTATAAAAAAAGAGCTTTAGCCTGTATATTAGCTGAAAAGTTTCTTTTCCCAACAATAAAAAATACTTGTGCTGCTAATCTGCTGCAGAATATAAGTCATTGATTAATAATAATATCTTAGGCCTGCTCTAGCTTGACACAAGGGCTAAGTCGACCTAGACTGAGCGCTTCGCTTTTAGTTTTTGCAAACGTGATCAGAACTGGAGGGTGAGCTCGATGCCACGCGGCTGAGCCAGAATAGAAAAAATGACCATGCTTGAAAACTATATACCCATTCTGGTGTTTATCGCTGTTGGTGTTATGTTTGGTGTTTTGCCTATTTTATTTGGCAAGATTTTCAGCATGTTACTCAAAGTTGACAAGCCTGATCCTGAAAAACTGTCTCCGTTTGAATGTGGCTTTGATGAGTTTGAGGATGCGCGCATGAAGTTCGATGTGCGCTACTACCTGGTCGCTATCCTCTTTATAATATTTGATCTGGAAATTGCCTTTCTATTCCCCTGGGCTGTCGTGCTGCAGGAAGAGTCTGTCGGCATGTTCGGGTTCATCTCGATGATGATCTTTCTTGCCATACTTGTGATTGGCTTCATCTATGAATGGCTTAAAGGAGCGCTGGAATGGGAGTAAATGAAGGCGTAGCAAACAAGGGCTGGGCCGTCACCAGCGCGGATAGCCTGATCAACTGGGCGCGTACCGGTTCCATGTGGCCAGTAACATTCGGGCTTGCATGCTGTGCGGTTGAAATGATGCAGGCAGGTGCATCACGCTACGACCTGGATCGATTCGGGGTAATGTTCCGTCCCAGTCCCAGGCAGTCTGATGTGATGATCGTTGCCGGCACACTGACTAACAAAATGGCTGCTCCATTACGTAAAGTTTATGACCAGATGGCTGAACCTCGCTGGGTTATTTCAATGGGGTCCTGTGCTAATGGCGGTGGTTATTACCACTACTCCTACTCAGTCGTTCGAGGCTGTGATCGCATTATTCCTGTTGATATTTACGTGCCGGGCTGCCCACCAACTGCTGAAGCACTGCTGTACGGGATTCTTCAGCTACAGAAAAAAATTCGCACTAATACTATTGCCCGCAGCTGACAAATGACAAAAAGTGAAAGATTACAGGCGCTGCAGAGGCGCATCGGAGAGGCGGCGGGAGATGCTGTACTGACTTCATCGATTGAACTGGGCGAATTGACAGTTGATCTGGCTGTTGAGGAATTGCATGAAACCTGCAAAAAACTCCACAGCGGCGAAAACTTTGCATTTGATACGCTGATCGATGTCTGCGGTGTCGATTACCTTGATTATCGCAAAGAAGCCGGTGAAGAATGGACGCAGCCTCGCTTTGCAGTGGTTTATCACCTGCTTTCTACTTCACGCAATCAGCGTCTGCGTCTTCGTGTATTCGTTGAAGAATCCTCACCAATGGTTGATTCAGTGATTGATATATGGAAGTCAGCCGACTGGTTCGAGCGGGAAGCCTTTGATCTTTACGGTATCCTTTTCAAAGGCCACCCCGATTTGAGACGTATTCTCACTGATTATGGATTTGTCGGTCATCCGTTTCGTAAGGATTTCCCGCTGTCCGGCCATGTGGAAATGCGCTATGACGAAGAAAAGGGCAGGGTTGTTTACCAGCCGGTTTCGATTGAACCGCGTGTGCTTGTACCCAGGGTAATCCGGGAAGAGGGTTACGGTGGCTGAAATACATAATTACACACTGAACTTTGGTCCACAGCATCCCGCGGCACATGGTGTATTGCGCCTGGTGCTTGAGATGGATGGCGAAGTAATACAGCGCGCTGATCCACATATCGGACTATTGCATCGCGCGACAGAAAAACTGGCTGAATCCAAGCCTTATAACCAGAGTATCGGTTACATGGACAGGCTAGATTACGTTTCCATGATGTCTAATGAGCATGCCTATGTACTGGCGATCGAGAAAATGCTTGGTGTAGACGTGCCATTGCGTGCCCAGTATATCCGCGTCATGTTTGACGAAATCACACGCATTCTGAATCACCTTTTGTGGCTTGCAGGTCATGGCCTGGACATCGGTGCAATGACCATGTTTCTCTACTGCTTTAGAGAACGTGAAGACCTGATGGATATTTACGAGGCCGTATCCGGCGCCCGTTTACATGCCACTTATTATCGTCCGGGCGGTGTCTACCGGGATCTACCGGATCGCATGCCTCAGTATGAACCATCAAAATGGCATAACCAGAAAGAAGTTGATCGTATGAATGAGAACCGCCAGGGTTCAGTACTCGACTTCATCTGGGATTTCACCGAGCGGTTCCCGGCCCATGTCGATGAATATGAAACACTGCTGACCGATAACCGTATCTGGAAGCAGCGTACCGTCGGCATCGGCGTAGTGTCGCCGGAGCGGGCAAAGAACCTTGGCTTTACCGGTCCTATGTTGCGTGGGTCCGGAGTTGAATGGGATCTGCGCAAGAAGCAGCCGTACGAGGTCTATGACAGGCTGGATTTTGACATTCCTGTCGGCACCAATGGCGATACCTATGACCGCTACCTGGTGCGCATGGAGGAATTTCGCCAGTCAAATAGAATTATTCGCCAGTGTGTCGAGTGGCTGCGCAATAATCACGGTGCAGTAATGGTCGAAGATCATAAAATTGTCCCGCCCAGACGTGAAGCCATGAAGCATGATATGGAAGCGCTGATTCATCACTTCAAGCTATTCACCGAGGGATTCTGTGTGCCAGAAGGCCAGGCTTATGCGGCAGTCGAGCACCCTAAAGGCGAGTTTGGTATCTACCTCGTCTCTGATGGTGCCAACAAGCCGTACCGGGTAAAGATACGTGCGCCCGGGTTCGCACATTTGTCGGCACTGGATGAAATGTCCAATGGCCACATGCTGGCAGATGTCGTGGCGATTATTGGTACCCAGGACATTGTATTTGGGGAAGTTGACCGATGACCGAGATGACTTTGTCTGCTAGCGCGATTACGCAGATAGAAAAAGAGCTGGAAAAGTATCCGGCGGACCGTAAAGAGTCTGCCGTGATGGCTGCTTTACGTATAGTACAGGATGAGTTTCGCTGGCTTAGCAAGGAAATTATGCAGGAGATCGCTGACCTGCTTGAGATGCCGGCAATCCATGTCTACGAAGTGGCGACGTTTTATTCCATGTATGAGCACAAGGATGTTGGCCAGCACAAGATTTGTGTATGTACCAATATTTCCTGCCAGTTACGTGGATCAAAAGGAGTGCTGGATCACCTTAAAGAAAAAACAGGTATCGGTCCGGGTGAAACTACCGCAGACGGTCGTATAACTATCAAGGAAGTTGAATGCCTGGGTGCCTGTGGCGGAGCACCAATGATGCAGGTTGATAAGGACTATTTCGAAAACCTGACAACTGAAAGCATCGACAAAATACTTGAGGGTCTGGACTGAGTCATGATTGACGAAAGTAAACTTAACCTGGTCTGTTTCCGCACCCTCGGTAATGATGAGCCATCGAGCTTGAAGACCTATCTTCAGGTAGGTGGTTATTCAGCATTGAAAAAAATTCTCCAGGAGAAGATTCCGGCAGAAGAAATTATTGAAGAAGTGAAAACCTCCGGCCTGCGTGGTCGTGGCGGTGCCGGATTTCCTACAGGCCTGAAATGGAGTTTCATGCCAAGAACAGCCCCAGGTCAGAAATACATCGTCTGCAATTCTGATGAGGGCGAGCCGGGTACATTCAAAGACCGTGATATTTTACGTTATAACCCACACCAGCTAATTGAGGGCATGATTATCGCCGGTTACTGCATCGGCGCCTCAGTTGGATATAACTATATTCGCGGTGAGTTCTGGCAGCCCTATCAGGCCTTCGAAGCGGCACTCGCTGAGGCCAGGGAAGCAGGACTGCTCGGTGCCGACATCCAGGGTAGCGGATTTGACTTTGAATTATTTGTACACCTTGGTGCAGGAGCCTATATCTGCGGCGAAGAGACAGCGCTGCTGGAATCCATCGAAGGTAAAAAAGGCCAGCCGCGATTCAAGCCGCCATTCCCTGCCGGTTATGGCCTCTATGGCAAGCCAACAACGATTAACAACACGGAAACCCTGGCATCCGTCCCAGTGATACTGGAAAAGGGCGGCAAGTGGTTTGCAGATCTTGGTAAACCCAATAATGGCGGTACTAAACTGTTTTCTGTGTCTGGCCATGTTGAGAAGCCGGGCAATTACGAAGTTCCGATGGGCACACCATTCAGAGATTTGCTGGAACTGGCCGGCGGCATGCGTAAAGGCAGGGCACTTAAAGCCGTAATTCCTGGAGGTTCTTCCGTTCCTGTTTTACCTGGTGACGTAATGATGCAACTTGATATGGATTATGATTCCATAGCCGAAGCAGGCTCTATGCTAGGGGCCGGTTCGGTCATCGTTATGGATGAAACCACCGATATGGTTGATGCGCTGGAACGGCTGTCCTACTTTTATCATGAAGAGTCCTGTGGACAGTGCACGCCATGCCGCGAAGGCACGGGCTGGCTCTACCGGGTAATCCATCGAATAAATACAGGGGCTGGAAAAACACAGGACCTGGACCTGCTGACAGACATGGCAAACAAGATCCAGGGGCGAACAATTTGTGCCCTTGGAGATGCAGCAGCAATGCCGGTA
>Ga0316187_10001643_pt1 | contig 19444 bp, 19 predicted proteins | sample CroRivburrow1_MG_FD_204927 | JGI IMG/M metagenome (GOLD analysis project Ga0316187, IMG submission 204927) | Coastal sediment microbial communities from Maine, United States - Cross River worm burrow 1 | ecosystem: Environmental > Aquatic > Marine > Coastal > Sediment | place: USA: Maine...
AGGTGAACATGCCGGAGAATGGGAGGCCTGTCTTGAATGCCATGACAATCCTGCTGATCGCGCGCAATTCACCTGCCTGGCTTGCCACGACCACCGTCAATCTGAAATGGACGCCAAGCACCAGGGAATGCCCGGATATGTTTACGATAGCGCCGACTGCCTGTTTTGTCATCCCCGGGGTGAAAAAGGAGACTTTGAAGAGCATGACACGCTTTATTTCCCAATTTATACCGGTGACCACAGGGGTGAGTGGGGCGCCTGTTCCGAGTGTCACACAAACTCTAAGAATGCACAAGAATTTAGTTGTTTGACTTGCCATGAGCATTCAAAGACGGAAATGGATGATGAGCACAAAGACGAAAACCAATATGTTTACGATAGCGCCGCCTGCTATGACTGTCACCCAAATGGTAAAAGTTAGTTGAGTGAAATGAAAAATATCTTCTGAACCTGGAAAATTCACAAACTTTATTTTACTGGAGAAAGGAACTAACAAAACAACAGTTTAACAGGATTTTTGATGAAATTTAATTTTTCCGTTATCCCGAATTTTCTTATGCGAAGCGTGTTTGGATGGATTATTCGACGCGAAAGCGTTCGGGTATAACAAAGGCCGCATATGCAAACTTCTAACCGGACGCTACCGAATAGTGGAATGTTTATAGAAATTTGCAATACAGAAACCAAAAACTCCACAGGAGCGAAATATGATTCGAATTCATTTATATAAAAACGCACCAGCGCTCTTCTTAAAGAGTCTCCTGTTTTTTTTAAGCTTTACTTGTTTGGCGTTCGCAGGCGTTGACAAACCCGTTGGCGAGGTTAAGCATGTCGCCAATATGATTGCTTATGTTAATATTGGCAAGAATCACGGTGTGTCTGTAGGCGATTCACTGGTGATTTCGCGCAAAGGAAAACGAATGGGCACTCTCTTTGTAAGGCGTATCTCTAATCTCTCTTCTGCCTGCAGGTGGAAAATATTAAAGAGCAAGCCAAGACAGGGTGATCATGTAAAGGCAACACGACGCAACTTTAACGCTACCGCTTCAGTATTTGCGACATCAGGAGATTCTTCCGTTTTTCGGAGCGCATTTAAAGAAACGACACCGCAACGTAAACGATCCCGTAAACGGAACACGCGCCGCAGCGGTTGGAAGGGGCAGGTTGCGTTTCAATCAGTACTTTTAAACGACCTTGGATCATCCGGTTTGAATTATCAGCAATTTGGCGCGCGCACCAGAATTAAAGCGAAAAGTGTATTTGGTCTACCTTTTGATTTCCGTTTTCGCTGGCGATCACGCGCTCATGATCGCGTCCGACAAATTGGGAGTCCTTTTGACAGCGACTGGACTCATAGCGTCTATGAGTTTGGCCTGATCTCCAACCGCTCTGCAGTAAACTGGCAGGCAGGGTTCGGGCGTATTCTTTCGCCTGAAATTCGCGGAATAGGGTATATTGACGGCGGCCTGTTTTCCTACCGTTTAAATCAAAAATGGCAGTTTGGCGTAGCCGGCGGTACGGAACCGAATTTAAGCAACTCCGCTTTCAGGACAGACGCGCAAAAAATTGGTATGTTCGCTAATTTTGAAACGGGTGAAATAGAAAGCCGGAAGCTTTCTTCTTCGCTGGCGTTTTCCTCCAGTTACAATAAAGGGGAAGTCAACAGGGAGTTTTTCTATCTGCAAAATAATTTGTGGTGGGGGAAAAACGTGTCGTTATATCAAACAATAGAATTTGATATAAATCGCGGCTGGAAAAAAGCGGCTGCAGGCAACACTATTGAAGCGAGCAATTTTTATCTCAATTTACGCGTCGCCCCGATGAACGCCCTGAGCTTTTTTCTCAACTACGATGCACGCAAGCGGTTGCGCACCTTCGAATCGCGCTCCGTACCCGACAGCCTTTTCGATGAAACCATTCGCCGTGGCATTCGCGCCGGACTTACCGTACGATTCAACCGGGAGATTAGTCTTTCTGGAAATGTTGGCTTGCGAGCGCGCAATGGAAACATTAAAGACACTTTCTCTTTTTCAAGCGCTTTACGCGCCCGCAGACTCCTTCGCACCCGGGCTTCACTGAGTTTGCAACTCACCTTTTTTTCTACTCAGTTTAGCAGCGCTTACCGACCAGCAGCCTATCTTCGCCTGCCTATTGGCAGACGTTTTTCGACATCGCTTGCCGTGGGAAGCTACATTTATGAAATCGTCAACCAAACCACCTCAAACCGTTGGGCCGAAATTGGCGGAAGCTGGCAGATCACACGCAAAATTTCGGCTAATCTGGGCTACAAATTATATGCCGGGGGGCAAATCGAATCACAGCGGTTCTACTTCGAAACAGGACTGTCGTTTTAAAGAAAATGGCGCGGCGTGACGTTCGAAAGAACCGGTCTGCGATTTTCGGCCATTGCTTTTAGTGATCGATAGTCTTATTTTGTTCATGCCAAATTCGAGCGTTTCTTTTCAAAAGAATCGCTCAGGTTTGGACGAAAAAAGTATCCCGAAAACCACATTGAAAAACTGAAAAACCATGATTGCAAGAATCTCCTGAATTTACAAATGTAGCCTAAACAAATTAGCAGAGAAACTATTTTGGCCCTTGACAGGATGAAACCAAAAGGAGTCATAAGATGAACATGCTAAGAGTTAAAGTCACAGATAAAAATCTGCAAATCTTCATGACAGTTATCATTGGTATTCTTGGCACCTTGCTGCTTAAAGCGTCGCCATGCGTTGCTCAGAGTAACGAATCATTTTTTCCCTTAAAAATTGGCAACCGTTGGATTACTTTGTCATCGGACGAGGCCTTTTATAAGCGCTATGCGGTTACGGATACTGTGAGGCTGGAAGAGAAGCTATACTATACTGTTGAGTTTGAGAGAAAACACTTCTATCGCGAGGACTCGCTCCAAAATTTCTATGAATACTTTGATGGTAAAGAACAACTTATCATGGATTTCAAAATGGAGGTCGGCGACAGCATTCCCATTTCTGAGGGTGGCTCTTCAGGGTACGCTGTATGCATAGAAAAAAAAGAGATAACCACATTTATTGGCACAATCGATGAGCAAAAAACTTTTTTTCTTGACTTGGACTCTATCTTGATAGATGAAGAACAGACGTTCACGCTACAGAGGGGTGTTGGCCCTTACTTCTTCAAACCATATTTTCACGAATCAGCATATTTGGTTGCAGCAATTCTCGACGGCGTTGCCTATGGCGACTCAACTGTGCTATCGGTCGAAGAGCCGGGTGAGAAAACCCCGAAACACTTTGACCTGCAACAGAATTTTCCGAATCCATTTAACGCCACAACGACTATTTCTTTTCAAGCGCCTGCCACTATTGAGGTTACGCTCGAGATTTATAATATACTTGGCAAGAAGGTGGCAGTCCTCATAAAGGAAATCGTAAGCGCAGGTCAACATCAAGTTAAATGGCATGGGAAAGATGGCTTCGGAAGGGATGTTGCCAGCGGTTTATATATGGTAGTTTTAACAACGGATAAGTTTAGGAAGGCGCAAAAAATATTATTGTTAAAGTAGTATTATCTTGTATAAGTCCTCTGGCTGGCCGCCGTGATTCCCATCACGGAACGTAACACAAAAGGTATCACAAAATGGATATTCATAGCTCTGACGCTTCATTTAAAAAGAATTGCCAAGATTAGACACCGGTAAACTGTAAAAAAATCGACACACCTTAAACAATTTTATATTTTGTCTTGACTTTGGGTGGCGCTTTCCAGTTACTATGGTTGTCGTTTGTGAATTATCCAAATCCTGACCAGGCTCTGTTTTTGAAATGAAAGTAGCCCGAAATAAAAGCATCACCCTTGCGCTTTCTGTTTTACTGCTTATTCTCAATATTGCAGTTCAATTTTCCCATCGTCATGTTTACGAAGACGAAGCCTACAGTATCAAACATGCAGGGGGTGCAAACGAGCATACAGGGAACAGCGCATTACACGATCTCGTCTGTGTTGCTTGCCAGTTTCTGGTGACGTATATCGCAACATCAACACAGGGCGCAGCGCTAAGAACGCGCCCCAACTCCACTCTCCTTCAAACCGAACAGTGCGCCCTTCTTTCTACTTTTCTCCAAACCTCCTGTAGTCCAAGAGCGCCACCCGTCTAACCTTTTTTTTCCATTGCCAACTTCAATTGGATCCCGTTGCTCCTCCTAAACAAGAGAGATCATTCAGGGCTTATTGCATCGTATACAAAACAAAAGGAGAACACTATGTTGAGAGTGAAGCTCAGTGTTGTTTTGATTCTTTTAACTTTGTTTCATACTGGGGTTTTCTCGCAGCCACAAAATGCCGATAAATTTTCCGAAATGGAAAGTTTGAGAAAACAACTTGAGACGTTAAAAACAAAATTGAATGCGCTTACAACTGAATTTACCGACAGCGATTCAGGCGCAGCCTCCCTGGAGATTGAGCTTGCCGCAGAACTCGGTCTCAAGCTGCCGACTGCTGGTATGTCGCAGGAGACGCTTGCCTCCCGGCGCAATCTTTTCCAGAATATGAACCCTAATGTGAGTGTCATCGGCTCGGCTCTGGGCAGCGCCAGTTCCAGGGAAAACCTGAAACGCAACGTTGATCTAATATTTCAGGAAGGTGAATTCAGCTTTCAAGCTGCGGTTGATCCTTATGCCAAGGCAGATTTTTTCATCGCTTTCGGACGACATCAAGAGAATGATCTCATACCGCAAACAAGTCTTGAAGACGGAGGAGGAGAAATTCCGCATAGTGAGGAAGAAGGCGGCCTGCAAGCGGAATTGGAAGAAGCCTATATCACGTTTTTGTCCCTGCCGTTTTCAACACAGTTGAAAATCGGAAAGTTCAGAAGCAAGTTTGGTAAAATCAATGAAACGCATCCGCATGCGCACAATTTTATCGACCTTCCGTTGATGTACAGCAATTTCTTTGGCTCCGAAGGATTAGGGGATGAAGGCGCGTCGCTTAACTGGCTGCTGCCAAATAAGGCTTTTTTTCAGGAGTTTACTTTTCAAATCACAAGCGGGCCGGATGAAAACGCCAGCTTTGTCAGGGCGGAAAATAATAAACTGCTCTATCTGGTTCATTTGAAAAATTTTTTCGATTTGAACGACAATACAACACTTGAGCTGGGCATTAACGGTTTGAGCGGGCCGCACAATGCCGCCGGCGAAACCACCAAAATGCTTGCAGCGGATTTAACTTTTAGATGGAAACCGCTTCAACGAAATCGCCGGAAATCTTTTGAGTTGATGAGTGAAGCCGTTGTCAGCAGACGCGAGGGAGCCGCAGAGGATATTACCAGTTTCGGTTTTTTTGGTTTTGCTCGTTACCAATTGGCGCAACGCTGGTTTCTCGGCGCTTTATTCGATTATGCTGAATTCCCGCAGTTTAAAACGGATAACCGGATGGCTTTTTCAGGCATTTTGCAGCTTTTCGCGACCGAATTTCAAAAAGTTGAATTTCAGTGCCGTCACAATCGCGGCTCCTTTTTCGATAGTTTCAATGAATTCAAAGTTCGAGCTGTTTTCGTGATCGGAGCGCATGGAGCGCACAAATATTAATTTTTCAGATTAGCCCTGTTGTGGAGCATGTCGTCCTGTAAAAAAATAAGTCATCGTATTTGCGAATTGACGCGAAGCTTTTGCCAGGAGTGTTTTTCTGGCGAACCTAACCCAAAAGAGAAAACAAAAATGTCTCGCCTCATTTTACTGACAATCGTTTTTTGTGTTTTTATTCAATCCCATGCTTTTACTGGCGAAAAAATCAAGGTCGTGACAACTTTACCGGATTTGCGCTTTCTTGCAGAAGAAGTCGGGGGAGACAGGATTAAAGTCTTTGCGATTGCCAAAGGCTATCAAGATCCGCACTTTGTGGACGCCAAGCCAAGTTTTGTCCTCAAGCTGAAGCAGGCCGATCTTTTCATTCAAATTGGTCTGGATTTGGAAATAGGCTGGGCGGCGCCATTACTTGCGACAGCGCGAAACAGTAAAATCTATTTCAGCGGCCCTGGTTATGTTGACGCTTCAAAAGGAGTGGAGCTTCTGGAAGTGCCCGTCGGCTCAACCAGCGAGTTGCGCGCAAAGGGAGACATTCACATTCATGGAAATCCGCATTACTGGCTCGATCCGCGTAACGGCAAACAAATCGCAACCAACATTTGCAACGCGCTTGTAAAGAACAGACCGGAGTTTGCAGCTGAGTTCGAAGGACGGTTGGCGGCTTTTCACTCAAAAATCGATTCTGCCTACTCGGTTTGGAGCAATAAAATGGCGCCGTTCATGAATGTAAAAATTATGGCCTATCACAATAGTTGGCCCTATTTTGAAAAGGCATTCGGGCTTGATATTGCTGGCTTTATAGAGCCGAAACCCGGCATTCCACCGACACCCTCCCATCTGATTTCGGTGATCAGGCAAATACGAAAAGAGCATATCAAAGCCATCATTATATCGCCCTATTTTGATGATAAGCCGGCGCAATCTGTGGCCAATAGAACAGGCGCGGAAGTTATACGGTTTGCGCCTTCCGTGGCAGCCTATTCGGAAATCAAAACATATTTCGATTTATTCGATCATAACATAAATGCCCTGGTCACAGTCTTGGGTCAACGACAGTAACACATGTTTCCGAAAGGATAGAGATGCTGGAATTCTTACTGCCGCCTTTTATCGCTTGCCTGATATTGACAGGAATACACGCCTACCTTGGCATTCACGTTATTGAGCGAAAGGTGATTTTCGTAGATTTGTCACTAGCGCAAGTAGCGGCGCTCGGAACCGCGCTCGGAGCCGTTTTTGGCTATGAGTATGGCGGCGCGGTATCCTACTCATGCGGTTTGGCGTTTACGCTCATGGGCGCCACCATTTTTGCATTAACGCGTATGAAAGATGAACGTGTGCCGCAAGAGGCCATCATCGGTATTGTATATGCCATTTCCACCGCTTTATTTATTATTATGATGGATCGGGCGCCCGAAGGAGCCGAACAGATAAAAGGTATGCTTGTCGGCAGCATCCTGTTCGTGGATTGGCCCAAGATTATTGTAACAGGAGTCTTGTACAGCATTGTCGGTTTTTTCCATTATCTTTTTCGCGACAAATTCATGACCATTTCGCTGGAGCCGCAAAAAGCCTACGATCAGGGAATTCCTGTGCGCTTCTGGGATTTTCTGTTTTATGCATCTTTTGGGTTTGTTGTGACAAGTTCGGTGCTGATTGCCGGCGTGCTCCTCGTCTTTTCCTATTTGGTGGCGCCCTCAGTTTGCGCTATCCTGTTTTCCGATAATTTTAAAACCAGGCTCATAATCGGTTGGAGTTCAGGGTTTCTTGCCAGCCTGTTAGGCATTGTTGCATCAGTCCGTTTCGATTTACCCACCGGAGCCGCAATTGTATGCTCGTTCGGAGTCTTGTTGGTGTTGGCAGGTATTGTGAAAGCAGTGCAAGTGCGCGTTCGCTAATTTATTGTGCGTTTTAAGTTCAAACATGTTATCCCCCTTCATGCCGTTTTTAATGGTGGCAAGAAGCAGTCCCCTTATTCTCACGGAACCTGTTTGAACTATCGATTTTCACAGAAGGGAAGTATGGCCAGCCGACTTATTTTTACGATCCCCGTCCTTGAACGGTAAATAATGACATTTATGTTGAAAACTAACGAGTGCAAGGAAACAATTTGATGAAAAAATTTCTATCCAGTTGTTTGTTAACAATTTTACTCTTGGCGGGATGCGGAAAATCGAGCCAACGCGAGAATAAAATAAATATTCTTTGGTTAACCTGTGAAGATATCAGTCCAACTTTATCTTTTTATGGCGATTCAACAGCCCATACGCCAAACCTCGATAGACTGGCAAGTGAAAGTCTGATATTTGAAAATGCATTTTCCACGGTTGGCGTTTGCGCCCCTTCGCGTTCATCCATTATTACAGGCATGTATCCCACTTCGATTGGCTCCCATAATATGCGGACTGGCAAAGATGTTATGGGTTGGGGTCAGCGAACTTATGATCAAAAGTCAAGCGGGTATGATATTAACGGCCAAAAAGTGCCGCACTATTCGGTTGTGGTTCCCTCGCCTGTAAAATGCTTTCCTGAATATTTACGCGCTGCAGGATATTACACGACAAATGCTTTTAAGACAGATTATCAATTTGCCTCGCCTGTGACCGCTTGGGATGCAAACGCCTTTGAAGCTCATTGGAGAAACAGAAATGATCAACAACCGTTTTTCGCAGTGTTTAATAATAACATCACCCACGAATCCCAAATTTGGAAAAATAGAAAATTGGAAATGACGGTCGATCCTGACGCCGCGCCCTTGCCGCCATACTTTCCGGATAACCCTGTTATTAGACAAGATGTTGCCAGAAATTACTCGAATATTGAATTGCTGGATCAAATAGTAGGAGAGAGATTAAGGGAACTTGAAGAAGCAGGATTAATGGATAAGACCATTATCTTTTTCTACAGCGATCATGGCGGCCCCTTACCTCGCGGTAAAAGAGAAAGTTATGTTTCAGGCCTGCGGGTTCCGCTTCTGGTTCGGCTTCCGAGAGGAACAGCGACCGGTCGTATTAACGACTTGATTTCTTTTGTTGATCTTGCGCCAACCGTACTTTCTCTTGCCGGCGTTAAACCGCCTGACTATATGCAAGGGCAAGCCTTCCTGGGAAAATATAAGTCGGAGAAAAAGAGGGAATTTGTATTTGGGTCTGGTGATCGGTTTGACGAATTTTCCGACAGGATTCGCAGCGTGACCAATGACAAGTATGTCTATGTAAAAAATTTCCATACTAAGTTGCCTGCCTACAAAGATATTGGCTATCGAAAAAATATGGATATGATGAATGAATTGCTTCGACTCAAAGAAAGCGGAAAACTGAATGACAATCAAAAGTATTGGTTCAGAACAGGGAAGGCCGAAGAAGAGTTTTATGATCGGAAGGCCGATCCACATCAATTACATAACATAGTTGACGATCCTGAACTTTCCGGGCAAGTCGAAAGATTCAGGGCGGCGTTGCAAGGTTGGCAGGAACAAACCAACGATTTGGGCGGAATTCCCGAATCAGACTTACTGAACAAAATGTGGCCGGAAGGCATACAACCGGCTACCCAAAAACCGACCGCTAAATCTGTTGAAAATACGATTGAAATCAGTTGTCAAACCGATAATTCCTCCATTGCCTACATCATTTCTGAAAAGGATTTTGAACCGACCCTTGATAGCGGTTGGCAGCTATATCATAAACCCATTGAAAACCAATTGGACAAATACCTTTATGTCATGTCGAATCGTATCGGTTTTAAGGATAGTGAAATAATTAAAATTGAAATGTAGATTGTCGTGGCTGAAAAATATGGTTAAAATGTATGGGGCAACGACATTATTTTTAAATTACCTCGGTAACATTTTTTATGAGGCAATCCGCAATGGTAGCAAATTCGCTGTTGCCGGTGACTGCTAAGCCAATCACAAGAACAAGAAAAAACGTGCCGATAAATCCGGTTCGATAACGCTTCATTTTCACGCCGCTCTATTTGTATATTGATCATTCACTAAAATGCCGCGGATGTAATGAACTGACTGCAAATTGAAAAGAAAATCCATTCGGCTTACGCTAGGAAATTATTGCAACGATCATGCAACTGAAACCACTCATCTTAATAGTTTTATTGTTTTTATTTACGATCGCAACGGAATTGACTGCGCAGTCTCCATACAAAACAAACGTCGGCAAGGAAATCAGTCTCTGGGGAAGCGGCGCAGGATTGTCAATATTTGGCCTTTACCTGAATTCTAAAATTGAGCCGCTTGGCATTGAGGAAATCAGACAGCACAGGAGAGAAGCTGTTAACCCGTTTGATCGCCTCGCTATCAACAACTGGTCGCCGAAAACCGCCAAAGCCAGCGACGCCTTGCTCGTCGGCGCAATGCTCATGCCCATGACGCTGTTTTTATCAAAAAAAATACGGGCTGATTGGGGTAATGCGCTGGTTCTGTACGGAGAAACACTGCTGTTCAATGTTGCCATAAACAAAACAGTGAAAGCTTTGTTTATGCGTTCGCGACCTTATGTCTATAATCCCGATGTTCCGTTGCCAATCAAGCAAGAGAGAGAGGCGCGCCGTTCATTCTATTCCGGTCATGCCAGCGCCGCGTTTGCGTCGGCTATCTTTTTCGCCAAACTATACAACGATTACTTTCCAAAGTCTAAATACAAAGGACTCGTATGGAGTTGCGCCGTGTTGCAAGCCAGTCTGACGGCATACCTGCGCTTCAAAGCCGGTCAACATTTTGCAAGTGATGTTATGGTTGGCGCCTTGGTTGGCGGCGCGCTCGGCTTTGTCATTCCAACAATTCACCGCAAAAATATGCAAATCCGCCATGAACCATCGACGGATTTCATGATACGTTTTTCGCTGCCGCTGCACTAAGGCATCGCAATGCAGGCGCAGCTAAGGCATTCGATCGAAATAAACTTGCCACCTTCCACTCCATCTGAACTCATAATTCAAGATTTTCCTGGTAATATTATTTTGACCTGAACCCTAATTGTAATCTTCAGGTCAACTGGTCGCAGCATTCCAGGGTATATTCCAATTCGAGCCTTTTCGGCAACCTGATAAAGTTCAGTATGTTTGCCCTATGCCATTTTGAGACTTTTGGAGCGACAGTTAACTGAACCTATTTTTCCTCCAAGGCTTGTTTGATAAAAAATGCTACCTTTTTGTTTTCAATATCCACCGAACCACGCAGTTTGAGATGACGACGAAATTCCCCGGTTCCTTCGAGCAACCCGTCCGGGTCGTTCAAATGCACGCCGAAAGCAAACTCAAAAGAAATGTGATTTTTTCTTACAAACACGCCGCCCCAATCATTCTTCAGTGAAAACATAACGCCGCCGTACATCACCCTTTCTTCTATTTGGGGATTGATGGAGAAAACAAGACCTCGCAATTGCATGACCGTCTCATATTTTTTAAAATCCGCCATTTGAATATCTTCGAGAAGCTCTTCAACTGGCTTGTTAATTTTATTTTTCATGATTGCCTTTCTTGTACAGTTATAGAAAATATAGCGGCGTCGCCTTTCTGTTCAGAGTTCAAAACTTAAATCACTTGACATGTTACGACTCTTTCGATTAAGTCTGTTTTTAAGAATTTCAACGACACAAATATTGAAGTTATGTGCGATAATTTATTCAAAAAGCTATTAAATCAAAAGACTCATTTCTTGGCGTCTTTTGAATTTTAAAAACACCGTTCTAAAAAAAGATTTAAATGCATTATATTGCTTTTCCGGAATGGAGAAAAAATGACGCTTTGCTTGGCTTTGGCGGCGGTGTTTGGAAAAAGGAATATTTACTGAAACATGAGCAAGTTTTCCTTGTATGAGTGAGGTTGCGGGTTTATCTTTGATTTGAAAAAGATGTTTTGTTGACGACATAGGTGTATGAAAGAAAAAATCGAGAAAACCGAAGCGGAGTGGCGAAAAATTCTAACTCCTGAACAGTTTCAAATAGCGCGAAAAAAAGGCACTGAAAGCGCGTTCAGCGGCAAGTACTATGATTGTAAAGATGATGGGGTATATCTATGTATTTGTTGTGGCGCTGAATTGTTTGAATCGAAAAAAAAGTTTGAATCTGGTTGCGGCTGGCCAAGTTTCAGCCTCCCGAAAATGAAAGAAAATGTTAAATATGAAGCTGACACCAGCCATTTTATGGTAAGAACAGAAGTATTGTGCAATAAGTGTGGCGCACATTTGGGGCACGTCTTTGATGACGGGCCTTTACCGACAGGGAAAAGATATTGTATCAACTCTGCTTCCCTGAAAATGGAGAAGATATCCGATGTCAAATAATGAATTGTACCTTGAAAATATCGGCGGAAATCAATATCGGTTTCGATATCCTCGTTCTATTTTTGACCTTGAAGAGTTGGTTTTTGACGCCATTGATCTGATTGAAGCTGAAGAAATTGTTGAAGCCAAAACCATTCTTCACTCTGTGGTTGACACCTTTCCTCATCATATTGAGGCTCTGCACTACCTGGCAGTCTGTCTGCACCATCAGGGGGAAAAAAATATTGCCTTTTCAACGTGGTTGAACGCAGTCAATATCGGCGTTATGTGTTTTCCTTCCGAAGTTACAATGAAAGATACGACGATTGAGTGGGGCTGGATGGAAAATCGACCCTTTCTCCGGGCATATCATGCGGTGGGGTTGGCCTTGTATGAACGCGGCGATACCAAAAAAGCGCTAAAGGTGTTTAACGATCTTTTGAGCATGAACCCGTTTGACAATCAGGGGGTTCGTGTTTTGGGCATCAAAGCCAACTTTGATTTAAAGAAACCAAAAGCAATATTGGATATTTGCAACCAATTTCCAGACGACAATATGGCCGAGACCATTTATGGCCGATTGTTGGTTTTATATCAGCTAAAAAGGAAAGGAAGCGGTGAGACTTTAAAGCAGGCCATTGAATTATTGCCGCTAATTGCCCGGGAGATCGTAAGACCAAATCACAGTGAAATAGACGATTTACTCAACAGTAATTCTATTAACGATGAAGAAATTGAAGCAATTGAGTATTGGCAAAACTTTGGTAAATATTGGAAAAATACCCAGGGAGCCATTGAATTTATTGAAGAGGGCATTGTAAAATTCGGCAGCGAAAATTTAAGGACATAAATCAATAAATGTACATCCCCGATCTTGGCTCCAATGTCCCGACGCATTCCAAAAGAATCCTTAAAAAACTTGCAGCAAAGCTTCTGGAAATATTAGGATGGCGTTTCGAAGGCGAAATTCCCAACATACCCAAAACCGTGTGGATAGCGGCGCCCCATACTTCTAATTGGGATGCGTTTTGGGGGTTGCTGGCAATTTTTGCTATGGGTGTAAAATCCAATTGGATGGCCAAACACTCTCTTTTTCAGTGGCCTCTTCATAAAATCATTTCGTCGTGGGGCGGCGTGCCGGTTGACCGAACCGCCAAGCTTGGCATTGTTGAACAAATGGCTGAACAATTCAAAAAAAATGAGAAACTCATAGTTGTCATCGCGCCTGAGGGCACCCGTCAAAAAGTGGATAGATGGAAAACTGGTTTTTATCATATAGCGCAAAACGCCGGTGTGCCAATACTTGCTGCATTCATCGATTATAAACGCAAGATTTTCGGCTTTGGGCCGCTGATTGAAGTCGGAGGCGATTTCAGTAGCGATATGGCTATTTTGCAAAAATTTTTTCAGGACAAAACTGGATTTCATCCGGAAAATTATAACTCCGGAATTTTTTAATTGTGAAAAACGTGAGTTTGCGAATTGACGCGCGTTGAAAATCTTTTTATAAACTTTCCACTAAGTGGTCGGGAAGAGAATTTCAAAGATCTGTTGCAAAATCAGCATTTTCTGCTGGAGCGAATTGTGTCGATGGGACACGCAACGCCAAAAGGCGAATGGCTGGCGCAGGAGAGAAGTGAGTGGGTTTTATTATTAAAAGGCCGAGCAGGCCTGCTGTTTGAAAAACATAACAATATCCTGGAAATGATGCCCGGGGATTATACCGTTATTCCGGCAAAAACGAAACATCGCGTTGAATGGACGACAACCGTAGAGGAGACTATTTGGCTGGCATTGCACTATAAAGGAGAATAAGTATGCTTCACATTCTGAATGGAGATGGCATGGCTGCGACTTTCAGAACCGCAGGCTTTGAAGGAGAGGTGTTAGTGTGGCGGGAAGCCTTGGTTATGGGACCCTGTCCTGCTGTTGGTGATTCAGAATGGATTGATTTGCGCGCAAACCATCTGGTTGATTTTTATGACGCTGAGCTTAATTCTTGTAAAACGAGCCTTGCTTCGCAAATTGCCATTATTGACAATGCCAATCAATATGATGAAGTTGTGCTCTGGTTTGAACCAGACCTTTTTTGCAGAGTAAATATGCTCAATGCTATCAACCGTCTGGCAAAAGTGACCGGCTCAAAATGTAAAATATCCCTTGCCGGCCATGAGATTGACATGCAAGATCGAAATTTTAAGGGGTACGGCAGCTTAAACACAGAAGAATTAGCTCTACTTTTTGAATCGAGACTCCAATATTCCAGCGAAATGTTGTCCCTGGCAACACGAGCCTGGCGAGCGTACGCCAACAGCGCGCCGCAAATGCTTGTAACCCTCGTTGAAGAAAACAATCCTGAAAACCTGAAAACCCGGCAAGCTTTGCATAGACATCTGGCGCGTTTCCCTTCACTTAAAAATGGATTGGGCACTATTGAAAATGCATTGCTCAACCTGATAGCGGGCGGCGTTGACGAATTTGAGCCTCTTTTTCACATGTTGGGTGATATCGAGCCGCTCTACGGCTTTGGCGACGCTCAAGTTTGGCGCCATTTGTACGCTATGGGAAACGCAGACAATCCATTGCTTCTTATCGGCGGCCTTGACACAAGCGCGAAACCGCCCACACCAATAAGGTTTGCAGAAACTTATTTTAAATTAACCCGGTTTGGCAAGGCGGTGTTGGTAGGAAACAGTGACATGCTGAACATTAACAGCGTTGATTATTGGCTGGGTGGCGTGCATATTACAAACGATATTGCGTGGCGCTGGAATGAAGAATCGGAACGCTTGCAAAAAATATAATTTTGCTCAGGTTGTCACAAAAGGGCGAAGGCCATTTTTATCGTGCGACGAATCCACTCAAAATCGAACTCACTGAGAAAATAAAAAGTTCATGCAGAACAGGGCAATCCCACTCTGCATGAACTTAAAATACCCGCGGTATCAGTCCAAAACAATTAAGAGGCGGTTCTTTTTTCAAAAGTAGAAAGAAACGCTTTAAAGCTTTCCTGCCATTTTTCAACGGTTGCTGTCGGGCCGACAAATTTTGCAAACCATGGACCGGCGTCAGATTCAATTACAGCTGCAAGCATGCGAAATCCTGGTTTTTCAGTGGCCTTGGGCGCCATTGGCATGGGTTTGTATAGATAAACTCCGTCGACCTGAATCATGGTTTGTTTCATTCCATTGACTTCACCGAGTTCCTTTTCCGTAACATTGCGAACCACATCCGAACCCGGAGCCTTGAACTGTTTAACCCAACGATCAATATTTGCGCGAACACCGCCGCCTTCTCCCTCAAAGTAGTAAATCACCACTGTGGCGTCTTCCGAATCAGATTCAGCTTTAGGCAGACGATACTGCGCCTTACGCATGTTTGAACGAACCGGCTCGGCAATCCACCCGTCACTTGGCTCCCAACTCATATTGCCATGTGACTGGCGTGCGTCAGACAATGTTTTTGCAGGGGTTGTATTTGTTTTTTCGCTGTTGTCGGACTGTCCGCCACATGCAAAAAATACAAACATGACAAGAAAAAGAACATTCTTCATTTGTTTCCTCCGTTCAATAGTTTCTTAAAATTAAGAGAAGGCAATATAAAAAGTAAACAGTTCCGTGTCTACCATAATTTGAATAAATGCGCGGCCATTATTTTAAATTGTGAGAATACTGATATTTTCCTTTTTAGCGTCTTGTTGAATGCGAGCAGAGCTTGCGCCTGGACTAAAAATCTAACCGAAGACAGTTGCATGGTTCGGGTATTGATTTTCCACTCTATCAATACCGGCCTTTGCAAATGCTGACAAACTCACTTGAATAAACTTATTTGTTCTGTGTAACGTCGGATGTAACTTGGCGCTTTGAGCTTGCGACAAATGTTTTTTGAATAGTGTTTGAATAGTGGAAGTGGCGCTGCTTCTGACTATTGGGAAACAGTGGAGTTTGCAGCGTTTAGGACAGATGATAATAAAGGAGAGATTCGCTGGAAAAATCATGTTTGTAAAAGATTGCGGCTTTTAGTAACCATGCGGCGCAAATTTATATTTGCACGGCCGGACAAAGTAGCGTAACTTTATTTTTGATAATTGAGCTTTACTTATTCTTGATTTTATTTTCTAAGGGAACAATGAACAAATCAAAGTTACTTTTTCTATGCACAGGTAATTCATGCCGCAGCCAAATGGCCGAGGGTTTGGCGCGCCGCTATCGGGCTGATGAATTTAAGGTTTATTCGGCGGGAGTTGAAATCCATGGCCTCAACCCTTAGGCATTTGATCGAAATAAACTTGCCACCTTCCACTCCATCTGAACTCATAATTCAAGATTTTTATGGTAATATTATTTTGACCTGAACCCTTACGCTATTAAAGTGATGGCAGAAATCGGAATTGACATTTTAGGGCAAAAAAGCCAAAATATTAACGAATTCAATAAAATGGAAATTGACTATGTTATTACAGTCTGTGATAACGCAAAAGAGAGGTGTCCATTCTTTCCCGCCAAAACGAAACTGATCCATCACAGTTTCGATGATCCACCCAAATTAGCCGCCAGCGCGAAAAGCGAAGAAGAAAAGTTGAGCCATTATCGACGCGTGCGCGATGAGATTAAAACATTTGTGCAGAACGTCTCGCTAAAAGGAACAGAACGCTCAACATCGTAGATTGGCTAATTAACACTTCTGTCTGGTTTTCTATACATCAGCGTTTTTTTGGGGGATAGATTCCTGGAGATTGTGCAAAAGAGAAAACCTATAAAGCTTGAGCTGCATCTGAAAACCGGCTCGCTATTGCGATAGAAGTTTTTGTAAACGCTTGAACTGTTTTAGAGAATAAGGCTTCTTCAAGTCGTGCTCCCAGATGCGAACCACACGCCAACCGCGTTTCACAAATACGTGCGCTACTTCTTTATCTCTTGCCTTATTTCGCCGAATTTTCTTTTCCCAATATTCCTGGTTTGAATTGGGCATTCGACAATATTCCATACAGCCATGCCAGAAGCATCCATCGATGAACACGGCAACCTTAAATTGAAGAAAAACAAAATCCGGTTTCCCGAACACCGGATAATTTCTCCTCCAGCCAGAAAGTCCAATTTCTTTAAAAATACGCAAAGCCCTTAGTTCGGTTGAACGATTCCCTTTTGATTTGACTTTCGCCATAATTTGGGAATGCTCTTTTTTTGAGAAGGTGTCCATTTGATGAAATTATCTCAACTTGAAGTCCTGGAAGCGCAAAACAACTTGCTCGAAGCTAATATCAGCACGTTTATCAGCGCGTAATTTAGAATGCTGATGCCTGATCTGGTAATTTTAAGCAGACTATCTACGGGTTAAGAGCCATTTGATGATGCTTGCAGAGCAAGCAGTGTATTTTTCAGGATAGCTTGCGCCATTGGTACAGGAAGGCTGTTGCCGGCTTGTTTTCTGGCCTGTGTATAGTTGCCGACTATTTTGAATGAGTCAGGAAAACCTTGCAATCTAAACATTTCTCTAGGCGTCAGGCGTCTCTCGCCATTTACGAGCAGGTAATTGTGAGACGCTCCGGCGCGAAGGGCGCATGAGTAAGGATAGACGCTGATATTGCCAGCTTTGTTTTCATGCCAAATAGTATTTTCCTCTGTCGGCGCCTGCCTGGAGAGACGTTTATTCCGAATATATTCGGAAGCGAAATATTGTGCTGAAACTTCTTTCTCTAAAATTTCATCAAGTGATTTCATGGGGAGTTCACCGGCTGGCCAGACAAAGGAAATCGGGTCGCGAAAACCAACAATAAATACACGCTCTCTCTTTTGCGGCAAGCCAAAATTTAACGCATTCAATACGCGGTAGTCTGAATAATAGCCCAGTTTGTCCAGCGTTTTGATGATTCTTTTTAAGGTTCTGCCCTGGTCGTGGCCAACCAAAAGTTTAACATTTTCCAGAACAAAAGCTTTGGGTCGTTTCGTTTTTAAGATTCTTGCGATTTCAAAAAAAAGAGTGCCGCGTGTATCTTCGAACCCTTTCATCTGTCCGATCACACTAAAAGGCTGACAGGGAAAACCGGCAAGAAGCATGTCGTGGTCTGGTATATCCTGAGCGTTGATTTTTGCAATATCCCCGACTGGTTTCTCCTTGAAATTGTCTTCATACATGCGTTGGCAGTGGCCGTCAATATCACTTGAAAGCATGCATTGTGTTTTTAGACCAATCTGGCTTGACGCATTTTCGATTGCATAACGAAATCCTCCGATGCCGCAAAACAAATCGATATATTTCAGGTTATCCATTTAACGCACAATATCCTTAAGAAAATTCTGTCTAAGATATTATAAAATATGACTTGATGCAATTCTGGATTTCATACTTGCGATTTCTGTCAGCTTTAGGAGTTATGTTTTTTTATAAAACTGGAATGAGCGACAGGTTTATGGGGCAAAATGCACACAAAAAGTCGAGCAGGATGTTTGGCTCAAATACAACCATCTTCTTTACTGAAAGCAGAACCACTATCTTGGAGAAGCTACCCTATATTGTAGTTTTTGAAACAATATTTCAAACGCGCAGGCCAAAATCAGCAGTCCTGTCGTATCAAAATAGAACGTTTTAAATCGAATGTTTGGCAGGAAAAAGAAGGAAATGAAAATCCCACACAACATACAGCTTAAATGCAATGCAACATATGGACGATATTTCTGATGTCGGCACACGAAAAGAGTGGCGATGCCAATAGTCAGAAAAAATATAATTGTTAAATAGTCTTTAAAACCGCGTAACGAGCCGCCAAAAGAATGCGCGACTTTTAAAGCCCCATAAATAATTTGCCCCATAGTGTCTTGACGCCATATTCTTAGCGCGATGCTTTTAGAGATATTATCTATTTGCGCTCTACTGCTTGATTTTGATTGAAGTGACTCAAGCTCATTAGTCGACAACTGCCTTGACGCTTCATTTAGACGCGACGCCATATACCTGGCATGCAATGCAGTTGGATCCTCTTTTAGGCCAAAATGATGCTGACCACCAGTGCCAACTAATAAATTGAGTCCACCCGTTGTGGTAATTTTCCATTCACCTATACTCGTTTTAAGGAAAATAAACCATGGGAGAATGAGCAGAAAGGTAGTCAGTGCCATGAAAATGGTATACTTAAATCTACTAAGGAAGCTACACTTGCTTAAAAATAAAAAAATTAACGCAACAGGCATCGCCACCAAAATATTATTGGCCTTTAAGAGAAAAAGAGCTGCTAACAATAGCGATAGCAAGAACGCCCGTTTAAATATTTGAATATTATTACCATCTACAATTCGATCTAATAATAATATAATTATCACATTCAAACAGAAAATTGAAGGGGCTTCGGCTAAAGCCAGCGCGCCAAAGTAATAATATATCGGCCAAGTAGCGGTGAAAAGTCCCATGAAAATATACAAACGCCTATTCTTTTGCAATTGACCGAGCGCTTTATAGACGTCGGCGCAAGTATGTAGTGTCTAAACAGTTAAGTTTTCTATAGTATCTTTTAGTTGTGCGCCCTTAACTTCTCTCTTTCGCCATTTAAACGGCTTTGAGTCTGGATTGTATCGATCAATAAAATCTTCTATGCGTTGTCTTAATTCTT
>Ga0316187_10001645_pt1 | contig 19425 bp, 17 predicted proteins | sample CroRivburrow1_MG_FD_204927 | JGI IMG/M metagenome (GOLD analysis project Ga0316187, IMG submission 204927) | Coastal sediment microbial communities from Maine, United States - Cross River worm burrow 1 | ecosystem: Environmental > Aquatic > Marine > Coastal > Sediment | place: USA: Maine...
GATGCCGACCCAGGCGCTTTCAGTGCTGTCCGCAGCAAACACCCTTGGATCTGTCACGAGGCGATGTTCGCGTACCCCGGCAAATCGAGTCATCGTAACTTTGTCGCGATACAGGATTTCCACGCCGACCGTCTCCTTATTAAACCGGCCCTACCATAAACTGCTGAGCCTAGGGTCTGAGCACGACTAATTCAACGTACAAGGATTACGGAAATCAACGTTTTCCCCGTTTTTCTTATTCATATCAGCGGGGATTGGTGGGCGATACTGGACTCGAACCAGTGACTTCCGCCATGTGAAGACGGCGCTCTAACCAACTGAGCTAATCGCCCCGTGAAGAAAAACGGGTCCAACCCCAGGGCGAGGGGACACTGCACTTCCTGTGGTGTGTGAATCCGTTATCACGCCCGTTCTGTTTCAGGGACTTATAGATTAACACATGAAATAACAGTCACATAGTACCTTATTCGATAAGACTGGATAACGCTGGATTTCGTTCGCGCTGTGACAAAATTGTGACAAGGATTTTGCTGTTTGCGCACGGTTGGCATAAACGATGGCAGGATTTAGCATGGCCCCGCTGTGAGGGGCTGTGCATAGAAACCCTGTCACATTAGCATGCGGAGCCTGTGATATTTTGAAGTGAGTTGCCCAAGGCTAGCGATCGGGATGCTTGTCCAATTTCAGTTCATCCCACATCCAATTGTTGTCTTAGGGTTCTTGTCCCTGGCCGGCGGCGCGACGAAGTTCGCGAGACAGTAGACTAGGGTAGGGGGATATCGTTGAAGTTCTTGAGCGCCAAAAGCAAATCTGGAATATCGTCCTGAATAATGCTCCATATTGTGTCGTCATCGATACCCAGATAGGCGTGAACTAACCGATTGCGCGTGGCAACGATTAGCCGCCAGGGGATCTCCGGATTGGCTTCGCGTATCTCGGCAGGAATATGTGTTGCTGCTTCGCCAATTAATTCGAGATTGCGCAGCGTGGCATCATAAGCCAGTTCGTTGGCAACGAACTCGGTCTGTGTCAGGTCTTGAGTGTAGGTTTGGACCTTTTTCGCGAAGGTTGCCATGTCGTCCAGATAAAAGCGCCACTCGCGTTGCACTTTTCCATCATCAGACATTCACAGCTTCCCGTTCGATGAAGGGACGCAATTCTTCTCTGAGGGCCTTATCAGTGACGAGATCGACCGATTGACCCAGGAGGTCTTCCAGATAGAACTGAACACCGAAATAACGTGCCGATGTTGCAGGGCCGTCAAATTTGACCAGTATATCGATATCGCTTTCCGGGCCCGCGGAATCGCGCACCGTAGACCCGAACAAAGCCAGACGGATGACGCCAAATTGCTCCGCCAGGGTCGCCTTGTGGGCCTTGAGTAATTTTAGTGCTTCTGTTTTTCTCATGGTGGGTACTTTAGCGGCACAGGCGCCGGCAAGGAAGCCTATATCGTTATATTAGCTGAAAAATCTGTGAACCCCATGCCTTTTCTTGGTCTGCGATGGGCTCCCGCAATGCTGCGCTTGAACAGGATAGTCAACAGCGGTTCTGAAACCGCAACGGGCGGCGTTTTGCTCAAAGCTGCACAGTCACAAAAAAACCCGGACCACACGGGTATGGATTTAGCGTGGCTCAGATGTGAGAGCGGGTGTCTCATGGTGCCTCAGACATGACCGCAACATCAGAAATCGAGGCACAACATGAGCACAGAGCGTCCTTATGTAGACGGGAAATATTACACTGACTCCGAGATCGCCCGGTTGCTTGGCATTTCACTCGGGCGATTGCGCAACAAGTTGTGCGCCGGCAGTCCGCTGCCGCCGCGTATTCAGCCACCCGTGTGCCGCACTCGGCTCTGGCCCTCTCAAGCCGTCCATGACTGGCTGGAACAATTCACCGTTACAGTTGCCGGTCCCGTTACGCTGCATTCGAAACCCAGGCGCCGCGGGCGCCCGACCAAGGGGGAGGAGGAACGGGCGGAGCGGTGAGTATCGCGGCGATGAACTGGGCCTGGCGGCAACAGCTTTCGCCCACCCCGAAACTGATCCTGATGGTGCTGGCCGATGCCGCCAATGACGAAGGCATTTGCTGGCCCAGCGTGTCGACGGTGGCGACCAAGTGTTGCGTTTCCGTCCGGACTGTTCGGCGTGTCATGCAGAAGCTCGTTGACCGGGGGCTGTTGCTCAGCGAACAACGCTACCGCAAGGATGGTTCCTGTTCTTCAAACCGCTATCAGTTGCGGCTGGAAGGGGGTGACAGATTGTCACCGGCCGCTGGCCACGGTGACGTTATCCCCGGTCAGGGGTGCGAGGGGTCCCCTGACGCGAGTGACATACCAGGAACCACCAGAGGAACCCAAAAGGAATCACCACAAACACGCCCTTGTCCATCTCAACTTCGATGGCGCGTGCCCACTGCTCGGCTTCGGCGTGGGTCTCGAAGGTTTTGGTTTGCAGGGGCTGGCCTTTTTTCCGGATCTGTGCCTGCCATTGATAGGGACCGCGTTTTCGGAAGGACGCCATTGTTACACCTCGTTCGCGAACGAGTGTGACAACGCTGTGACAAATAATCAGTTGGAAATCCATTCCAGGGGTGGCGTAGTTTCCAACTGATTGATTTGATTGGTGGGCGATACTGGGATCGAACCAGTGACCCCTGCCGTGTGAAGGCAGTGCTCTACCGCTGAGCTAATCGCCCGGTACGGGATTGGAGGGCGGAATTCTAGAGGGTTTACCGCCTGGAAATCAATCCTCGACGAGGTTCAGACGATGCATCCTCCGCCACAGGGTGCTGCGGTCTATTCCCAGCACGCGAGCCGCCTGGGCGCGGTTGCCGTTGCTTTGTTCCAGCGCATCCAGGATTTCCTTTTTGTGTGGATCGGCCTCGTACTGATTCTTGTCGGAGGTTTGCCGGGTATCGGTTTCGCCATGCGGCCGGTAGTGACGGATGGCATAGGGAAGGGAACTGGATTTCACGCGTCCATCCTTGGCAAGAATCATCCCGTGTTCGACGGCGTTGGACAGTTCACGTACGTTGCCCGGCCAGGGGTAGTCCATCATGAGCTGCATTGCGTCAGGATCGCAGTCCAGGTTGTCCGGGTAGCCGCGGCTGACGAGCTTGTCGCAGATGTAGTGGATCAACAGCGGGATGTCGCCGGGGCGGTCTCGCAATGCGGGGATCTCCACCGGTATAACGGCGAGCCGATAGTAGAGATCAGCACGGAAACTGCCTTCGTCCACCAGCTTGCGCAGATTCTGGTTGGAAGCGGCAATAATACGTACGTTGACGTTGACGTTTCTGTCTGAGCCGACCATCTGGAAGCATTGCTCCTCAATCGCCTTCAACAGTTTCGGTTGCAGGTGCAGTGGCAGTTCGCTGATCTCGTCCAGGAACAGGGTGCCTCCGTTAGCCGTCTGCATGCGTCCTTCGCGGTCATTTGTGGCGCCGGTGAATGCGCCTTTTACGTGACCGAACAGTTCCGATTCGAGCAGCGCTTCAGGTATGGCAGCGCAGTTGATTTCAACCAGGGGCGCGCCATGGCGGTCGCTCTTTTGATGAATCATGCGCGCTAGCAGACTCTTGCCGGTACCGGATTCACCTTGCAGGAGGACCGATGCCCGGGTTGGAGCAATGTGCTCCATCATGGCTGTGACTTCGATCATACGCGGGTCCTGCGTGATCATGCCCGAGCTGCGGTTGTCATCCAGTACAGCCTGTAGCCGGCGTTTATCAGTGATGTCCGCCATGACCATCAGGCGAATGGGCTCAGGCTCGCCTACTATCGGTACGGTTGTCGAATTCACTTCCAGGAAACGGGTGGAGCCATCGCGCGTTATGCGCTGTTCAAAACGCTGGTGGTCTATGAAGGTTTGCGCCCTGACAATGCTTTTCTGTGCGGCGGGTTTGGGAAGGCAATGGCGCAAATCAAATCCTGTTGATTCGCGTATATCGTGAATCGAGTCGAATGGCGGGTACCCCAGCATTTCATCGGCTGCGGGGTTATGAAACAGGATTTTCCCTTTGTAATCGGTCAGGATAACGCCTTCGTGGATGTGCGAGATTACTGCATCCATCAAAGGTGTGAATTGTTCGAGTGCATTCACCAATCGACTCCTGGCACTTACTCGTTATTGTTTAGCGCAAATCTGCAAGGTAGTTGTCAGTACCGTTTCATCCAGATTGCTGCTTACTGGTTCTTGTATCAATAGTATAGATCGTATTGTGTAGATGTGAATCAGCTGTGCAACGCTTTTCCGTTGCAATTGGAGAAAGTGTTGCAGCTGTGTTGCAGTCTAGCATGACATGTGTCTGATTCTATATATATCAATGAATAATCGATTAAACCAGAAGTAAAAGATAATAAACACCGTTGCACATGAACAGTCGTCTACCCATTATCATATTTATGAAATACAACGACTTATGGTTTGGTATATCTATTGCTAATGTAGAGCACAAAGCACCTTGTCCAAAGGGGATGGCACCTGTTGGTTCCAGTTCAGGGTGATACACGAGAGCGTTGAGGAGAGAACCTGTGGAGTCACTATGTCAGCAACCTGGTGTGCAGGGCGGTAAAATCATGTGCCCCCGCCTGGTTAATTCGCAATGGCCGTGCAGGTCTCCGGCGGCATTTCTTTCGAGCGTACTGCTAACCCTTACCATGAGTATGTTTAGTCAGCCGGTGTTGTCACAAAACAATTCCGCAGCCGGTGCACAGATTGTGACTGTTGAGGCCAGCAGTACATCGCATTCGATCCTGCTGGGCGGCACGGTAGTCGCTTTCAAGGAAGTGACCCTGACAGCACAGATTCCGGGCCGCATTGAATTTATTGCAGGAACAGAGGGTGACGCTTTCAAAGCTGACGAAATCCTGGTTGCCATTGACGATGATGATCTGCTGGCAAAACGTCGCTCCGCCGTAGCACAGTACAACAATGCCGCTGCGGCGATTTCCAATGCCCGGGTACAGTACGACCGGGAACTCATGTCGCCACAGAGCCGCAGCATCTCTCGCTCCGGTGGCATGGGCATGCCCAACATGTTTGACCAGATGTTTACCCAGCCATTTTCCCAGTCGATGATGCCTGGAAATTATGGCGGCGACCGCTACGTTGACCGGCAGGCCGACCTCTATGGCTATGGCACGCAATTGACCCAGGCGCAAAACCAGCAACTGGCGACCCTGTCCGCAATTGAAGAGATTGATGCCAAGCTGCGCGATGCGCGTTCCTTCGCGCCTTTCGATGGCGTCATCATCAAGAAGATGGTCGAAGAGGGTGACACCGTACAGCCGGGACAGCCACTGATCGAATATGCCGACCTGACTTACCTGCAGGTGGAAGTCGATGTCCCGATACGGCTTATGTCCGGTTTGAAGAAGGGCATGCTGATTCCGGTAAAGATAGACGTGGGTAACATACGCGTTGATGCACGTGTTGCACAGATTTTCCCGTCCGCAGACGCGGTGCGTCATACCGTTACCGTCAAGTTTGACCTGCCTGTCGATATGCCTGGGGGGCCAGGCATGTATGCAGAAGTCATGGTTCCCGATAGTTCGGCGCAGGCTGGTGATGTGCCGGTCATACCGGATAGCGCTGTGTTGTGGCGTGGCAGTTTGCCTGCAGTGTATGTCGCCACCGAAGGCGGCAAGACCGAACTTCGCCTGATTCGCCTGGGCGAGTATGTTAGCGGTCATCAGGTGGCTGTGCTCTCCGGCCTGAAAATTGGAGAACGGATCTTTGCAACACCTCCGGCTAGCGCTTCGTCAGACTGGAACAAAAGCCCGCAATAACACTCAGGACGGACCGGTGCAGTCATCATGACGGAAAAAACAGAAGCCAACGACCAGCCTGAAAAAAGCCTGGAAGAGCTGGAATTCCACGACCGGGCGGAAGTCGAGAGCAGGCATCTTGGTATTGCCGGGCGCATCGCCTGTACCTTTATCGATTCGCCGATATCCCCGCTGCTGATGGTGGCGACACTGTTCATCGGTTTGCTGGGCCTGGTGTTTACCCCGCGCCAGGAAGATCCGCAGATATCGGTTCCGATGATCGATATATTTGTCCAGTACCCGGGTGCTTCCACAGACCAGGTGGCCAGCCTGGTGACAGAACCGCTGGAACGCATCGTGTACCAGATCCCCGGGGTACGACATGTTTACTCTGCCAGTGAACGTGGCCAGGCGATGGTAACGGTCCGTTTTAAGGTTGGTGAGCCTTTGGGGCCATCCATAGTAAAAGTCCACGACAAGATACAATCCAACCTGGACAAGATGCCGCCGGGCGTTTCCCTGCCGCTGGTCAAACCCAAGGGTATCGATGACGTGCCGGTTGTTACCGTCACCCTGTCATCCGACAGTGTGGATGATGCTGCGCTGCGAACCCTCGGCATGGATGTCCTGCAACGCTTGCGCGAAGTGCCGGATACCGGGCAGGGCTTTGTGGTGGGTGGGCGCGCCGAGCAGGTGCGTATTGAAGTCAATCCGGAAAGGCTGGCTGGCTACGGTCTGACGCTCGACCAGGTGGCACAAGCCGTCAAGTCCGCCAACCAGCAGTTGCAGGCGGGTTCGGTCGAAGCATCCAGCACTTCACTTTCTGTTTACACCGGTTCTTTTCTGCGTACCGCAGACGAAATATCACACCTGATAGTAGGCTCACGGGGCGGGTTGCCGGTTTATATCCTTGATGTTGCCGAGGTAATTCACGGGCCGGAGGAAGCACAGCAGGTGGTGGGTTACTACACGGGTGCTGCCGCCAGCGAGGAAGAGGGTTCGGTGAATGCGGAACCGGCAGTAACGATTGCATTGGCAAAAAAAGAAGGCACCAACGGAGTTACGGTTGCCAATGATATTCTCGAAAAGCTGGATTTGCTGCGCGGGCACCTGATTCCCGACAATGTGCGCGTCAGTATCACACGCGATTACGGAAAGACCGCTAATGACAAGGTCAACGAACTGCTCACCGCGCTGTTCGAAGCGGCATTGGCAGTATCGATTCTTTGTCTGATCGGACTGGGTTTTCGTGCAGCCTTTGTAGTTATCACGGTCATCCCGATTGTCATCCTGATAACCGTATGGGCGGCCTGGGTGCTGGATTACACCATCGACCGCGTCAGCCTGTTCGCGCTGATATTCTCCATAGGCATTCTGGTCGATGATGCGACGGTGGTGGTGGAAAATATTTTCCGCCGCTGGATGGATGCCGGTCGTACTACGGTAGGTATAGCTATCGATGCCGTTCGCGAAGTCGGTAACCCGACTATTCTGGCGACCCTGACGATCATTTCTGCGCTGCTGCCCATGGGCTGGGTGAGTGGTTTGATGGGGCCCTATATGCGCCCGATACCGGTGCTCGGTGCTTCGGCCATGTTTTTCTCGCTGGTGGCGGCTTTTATTTTTACGCCCTGGTTTGCCGTGCGCATGCGGCCTGCAAGCGTGACGGCCTTCAAAAAGGCTGAAGCGCGCGAAAAGAAGACGCACGAAATTGTCGGTAAAATCTATGAGCCGATGATACGTCCGCTTATAAACAGCCGCCCGCTGGGGATCCTGTTCCTGATAAGCATTATCGGCGTAACGGCCGCGGTCTGCTCACTGTTTTATTTCCAGGTGGTGGCAGTAAAAATGCTGCCCTTTGATAACAAGCCCGAGTTCAATGTTGTGGTGAATATGCCGGAAGGTACTGCGCTGCCGATAACCGCAAACGTGGTCCAGGTGCTGGCGGAAGAACTGCGTGCGGAGATGCCGGAAGTGGTTGCCATCCAGACGTATGCCGGCACTGCATCGCCATTCAACTTCAACGGTCTGGTGCGCCATTATTACCTTCGTCAGAAACCATGGATGGGTGATATCCAGGTGATGTTGCTGGACAAGAACGAACGAGAGCGTTCCAGTCATGAACTCTCGGTTGAAGCGCGCAAGTTGCTGGTGCCCGTTGCAAAGCGGCTTGGCGCAAAAATCCAGGTGGTCGAGATGCCGCCCGGGCCGCCTGTTCTGCAGACAGTCGTAGCGGAAATCTACGGGCCTGACGATATAACGAGACGCCAGACAGCACGCGATATGGAGTCCATGTTCGAGCAGGTAGAGGACCTGGTAGATGTTGATACTTATATGACAGATCCCTTTAGCTACTGGCATTTTGATGTGGATCGCGACAAGGCAACACGCAACGGGGTCTCGGTAGAAGCTATTAATAGAAATCTGGCAATGGCGATGGGTGGTAGCAGGCTGGGTGATGTGAAGCGTGCAGCTCCGCTGGAACCTACCTATATCGTTATCCAGACACCACTTTCTGTCCGCTCTCAGGTTGCGCGTCTGGCCAACCTGCCGATTCCGACCGCAGGTGGGAAGACCATACCGCTGGGTGAGCTTGGAACTTTCACGCAACGCCTGGAAGATCCCAATATATACCACCAGGACTTGCGTTCGGTTGAGTATGTAACCGGAGAAATGACCGGTTTTCTCGGCGCGCCTATCTATGGAATGTTCAGCGTGGAAGACCTGCTGGACGATTACCTGGCACCGGATGGTGTAGAGATAACCGGTATGCCGATGGGTCTGCTGGGCCCGCCCGACGATGACTTGCAGTCCGGTTTTGAGTGGGGCGGTGAATGGACTGTGACCTACGAAACTTTCCGTGACATGGGCATTGCGTTCATGGCGGCAATGCTGTTGATCTACGGCCTGATTGTGGTCGAGTTTCGTGACTATGCGCTAGCCGGTCTGATTATGTCGCCAATACCGCTCACCTTGATCGGGATCATACCGGGGCACTGGATTATGGGCGCAGAATTTACCGCAACCTCTATGATCGGAATGATCGCACTGGGCGGCATTATCGTACGTGTTTCAATTTTAATTGTGGAATTCGTAAAAAATGAAGTTGCCAATGGAAAGGATATTCGTGATGCCGCGGTGGATGCAGCAAAGACCCGCTTCCGCCCGATCATGATCACTTCGCTGACCTTGATGGCAGGCGCAATGGCAATTTTGACGGACCCGATCTTCAACGGTATGGCAGTTACCCTGTTGTTCGGGACCGGTGTGGCGACACTGTTTACCCTGATCGTGATACCTATGGGATGTATCAGTGCCAAGAAGCGCTTTATCAAGCATGGATGTGAGGCGCTTGAAGAGAGAATCCGCGAGGAAGACGAAGCGGAAAAAAATGAAACACCGGCTTGAGGCGGGTAGTAGTTGGACAAACGATTGGAACATATTGGTACTAATTGTCAGGAAGTGTGAAATGTCACTTCCGGCATTGTCGTAAACACAGGATGCAGCGCGGAGGCTACCATCGTGATCAGGAATTTAGTGATAAAACAATCGAATGCAGGCTGGGTGCAGTTGTTGCTGGCGAGCGGTATAGCCGGCAGCCTGTTGCTGGTTCCCGTAGTACATGCCGGGAGTGTCGGTACCGTACCGCCACCACCTCCGGGGCCTTACGCAGCGGGCGCACCGGGAGAGCCGGCTCGCTTCCGCCCGGATGCCGAGCTTGAAGGTGGCGCGGGTGCCTATCCACCCGGCCTGCCGCAAGGTTTCGAGGACAACAAAAGTCGGCGTCTGACCAGGCAGGAGTTCATTGCCCGTCAGGAAGAGCGCCGAAAACAGATGGAACAGGAATTCAAGGCGCGTGAGGCAGAAATGCAGAACCGTATCGATAGCATGCAGAAACGCATGGATCGACCGGCTACCGAGGGTGCAGCCACGCGGGGCGCTCCTGCGCAGGGTGGAGCGCCTGCAATGACTCAGCAGGTGCCGAGCCCTGAAATGCAGGAGCAATGGGAACAGCGCAAAGCCGAGCAGGAAGAGCGCTGGCAACAGCACCGTGCTGAGCAGGATAAACGCCGGCAGCAGATGCAGACAGAACGCGAGCAGCGCATGAAATCGATGTACCGGCCGGAGTCGCCAGCTGCGCCTGCACAGGCCCCGGCTGCCGCGCCAGCACAGGCCCCGGCTGCCGCGCCAGCACAGGCCCCCGCAGCACCGGCTTATGGTTATGGGCAACCGGCAAGACCACCGGCTTATGGTTATGGACAACCGGTAAGACCGCCGGCTTACGGTTATGGTTATCCGCCGCCACCTTATGGATATGGTGCTCCAGGTTATGGCGCACCGGCCTGGGGTGGTCATTATTCGCCGTATCCGGCAGCTCCTGCAGCTCCGGCGGCAGGCGTTCAGAACCAGTGAGCTGACGAGGAATGTATGGCGGCGGGCAATGGTGAGCAAACGACCGGTCAGCAGCAGGGGTTCTGGAAACTCCACCATGCTGCTATTGGACTTGGCGTATTGTTTGTGCTGATTTTTGCTGTGCGGAGTTGTGGTGGAGATGCTGATGATGAAACGGTGGTCAAATCAGAGTCCGGGGAACAAGCTCCAAGACAGGCCATTGTGGTACAGATTCCTGCACAGCAATGGCCGGCTCAGGTTGCACCCGGAGCACAGCAGTCTTATCAGCCACCCGTCTACGTGCAGCCGCAAATCTATGTGCAGCCGCAGCCGCAACCCGCATTACCAACCGCTGATCCGGGTAACCCGTGGGCAGTGCAGAGGCAACCGGCACCTAACTATGGAAACCAGAGTGTGTCGCGGCAATCCCAGGCACCTGCCTGGGGTCGGCAGCAACCGCAGCAGCCACCGCAGTATGCACAACCTCCCGGTACCAGCCAGTACCGGCCACTGGACGAGCAACCGCGTAAGGCCAGGGAGACTCGGAGTGTACCAACGGCCCCAGCCCCGGTCTGGCCGGCTGCACCCTACGACCGCTTGTCGGGCAGCAGTTTCGGGGGCAACGGTACTAATCCCTACGCCGGGGCGTACCCGGGCTACTACGGTGCAGCACCCTACGCGGGTCCGGGAGGCTACGGTGCCCGTTGGCCTGGCGTCGGCGCCTACGGCTATCCCGGATTCGTTGGGCCACGTCCGGGAGCCTGGTAGCCGGATGTTTTGTACTGAATTTATAAAAAAACTTTCACCCTTCGATGGTGATAGAGAAGTTGCTGACGAAGAACGCTGTTCCCCTCGTTTTTCGTACTGGAGGCAGTTACAGGGGAGAAACTTGTGGCACGGGTGTTCCGTGTTGTTTTTGTAAAACCTTCGGAGGGTACCGAAATGATTAAGTTAAAGAAGACTGTTCTCGCAGCAATGCTGGCTGGCGCTACCGCGTTGACCATGAGCTCGGCGCAAGCCTGGTGGGGCCCGTGGAATAACAACGGCTGGGGTGGTGACCGCTACGGTAACCGCGGCGACGGCTGGGGTGACGGCATGGGCGATATGTTCGGCGATGGCGACTTCGACATGAGCTTCAGCGGTCGTGGCAGTGGTCGTGGTTATGGTCGTGGTTATGGCCGTGGCTACAACGACTACTATGGCAACCGCTATGGTGGCTACGGTCCTTATGGCTACGGTCCTGGTTATGGTGGCTATGGCCCTGGCTATGGTGGCTATGGCCCTGGCTATGGTGGCTACGGTCCTGGCTATGGTGGTGGTCCTGGCTATGGTGGTGGTCCTTATGGCGCGCCCTATGGCGCACCGCCGCAGGCACCAGCAGCACCTGCTGCAAAATAAGCTGATTCCCGGGAGCGGACCTGCGTGTTATGCAGGTCCGCAGCCCCGGGGTTTTCCGCATGACCCGGGAGTAAGGCTCGTGAGAGGAGCTGTGGGGGTTCTGTTTGCCGGCTGTTTGTGTGTTGCTTCGGGAACTGCAGTAGCGGAGCGCTCGAATGTCCAGTTTTCTGCACAGGCTGTGCAATCTGCAGCGGACGGTAAAAACAGGAATGCACAGATTTTTGTTGGCGATAACCAGGTTCGGCTGGAGTATACAAAAGACGATCAGCTTATGGTTGAGATATACGACATGAAGAATCAACGCGTGCTGCTTATGGTTCCGCAACAGTCAAGCTACCTGCAGCGCCAGTTGCTGAACGGCAGGATGGGTAATCCGATGTTGCCACCCAGCCAGTCCGATCCGTGTGCACATGTCCCTGGAGCAAAGTGCAGCTCTCTGACAAGTGAATTGATGCACGGGAGGAAGGTAACGAAATGGGAGATGGTTGTTAACAGGGAAGGACAGAATTCAAGAAGTCTGCACTGGATAGATGGTGCACGTCATATACCGTTACGTGAACAGTGGCCGGACGGTACCGTGTCTGAAATGCGTCCACTGGGGCAGGAGTCCCTCAACGGTCGTCCCGCCGAGCGTTGGGAGATGAAAGTTACCCATCCGGACGGCAAACAGGTGCTATCGACTCAGTGGTATGACCCGGAGTTGCAGATCGCAGTCCGTGAAGAACTGCCAGGTGGGAATTACCGCGAGTTGCGCGATATCCGCGTCGGGTTGCAACCTGAACAGTTGTTCAGCGTGCCGGCCGGTTACAGGCGGCTGGAAGCCGCTAAGGTGGATAGTCCTCCAGTGACTGCACCACAGAGGCCTGCACAATACCCGGAACATCGGGCTCTGCAACGATAGCTGAGGAGGGGTGGTTTATGAAACTCGTTCAGAAAATATTAAGTCATGGAATGTTGATAGCGTTCTTTGTTGCAGCGTTCTTCGTCTATATGAATCGTATGGAGCTGTTTCCGCAGTGGTTTGCCAAATCATCGGCCCCTGCAAGCGAAGCTCGCTCGCAGACGAAGACAGAGAGACCTGCAACTGCCACTGCCCAGGTGTCTCGACCTGATGCAGTCGTCCCGGAACCAGGCGCAGTGGCCCTGAAACAGGATGTGGTTACAGCAACGCCTGCGGAAGAAACACCACCTGTCTCACCAGCTGGAGACAACACGGTGCAAGCCGGTACAGAGGATGTCCAGCCGGGTGATATACAGCGGGACTCCGTAAAAAATGATTCTGAACCCGTATTCAGGCCTTCGACAGAAAAGCATCCAGTTGAGGTTCCAGGGCCTGGAAGTGAAAACGAGGCAGAGCCGCAACCAGCGGAAGTTGTCAACGCCCCGCCGGAAGAGGCCGGGGAGACCGGCGAACAGACTGTTGCCGGCCAGGACACTGCAGAGGCATCAGATTTTCAGGCGGGTCTCGAACAGGCGCGTGCTTACTTCTGGGAACGGGATATACGCGCCGCACTGCAGGCGTACCAGAGCCTCGCACAATCCTACCCTGAACGTGCAGAAGTCTGGGGTGAACTGGGTAACCTGTATTTTAATATCAGACGGAAGCCGGAAGCGATGGGTTCCTATGCAAAAGCCGCAGAATTGCTTACAGAGCAAGGCGACGCAGAGCGCGCGCGTGCACTGCTGGATGTGATGTACCGCCTGGATGCAAGACGCGCCAGCCAGTTTGAAATGCGCTTGAGGCAGGTGGGCGGTTGACGCCTGCCACTCGAAAGCAGCAGGTAGAGTAAGCGCAGATGGTAGACGAGCAGCGACCCAGGCCTCCGGCAGCTTCGGGCAGTGGCAAGGAAAATGTTGCGACGCCTGACGAGCATGTGTCCGAGGAAGTCGTAGAAGAAGCCGCGAAGGAGGCGGAACAGCTCCTGTTTACCGATATGGCTCAATATATGAGCCAGTTTGCGCGCAGTTTCGAGGCCAGTGCGCGGCGCTGGGAGTTGGTGGTCTATCCGACCATGCTGGCGTTTATCGTATTGGCAGCGTATGGATTTTTTCTGATTTATAAACTGACCAATGATATCGGAGAGATTGTAGGTCAAATGGAAGATATATCGATCAGTATGGTGAATATCAACAAAAACTTTTCCTCGACCACGAACAACATGAACACGGTGGCGAGGAATATGGTGAAGATAACAACGTATATGGATCAGATGAGCACGGATATCAAGGAGCAGAATGCAGCGATGCACGTCATAGTGGTCAGCATGCAGGAGATGAATGATTCCATCGATTCCATGTCCTACACCATGTACAACATGAGCTACGACACCCAGACAATGGGCCGGAATATTGAAAATGTTTCCGGGCCCATGCGATTTATGAACAACTTCATGCCCTGGTGACAAGAGAATTGGAAATGCTTTACCCAGACAAAAATATTCGCAAGCGCCTCAAGAGTCTTGAGCTGCACCTGAAGGAAGAGAACCCGATCCTGGTGTCGGCTGTAGAAGGATTCCGCCAGTTGTCTCGTGTCGGTTATTCAATGGGTCTGCTTGCACCATCAGAATCCTATGCAACACAGATTTCCTGGTGGCCGTTGATTTCGGTGCTGGGTACATTCTCTGCGGGCAAGTCTACCTTCATCAATAATTACATATCCTATCCCCTGCAGGACACCGGCAACCAGGCGGTTGACGACAAGTTTACGGTGATGTGTTACGGCGGGGAGAAAAATGGCCGCACACTTCCGGGGGTGGCACTGGATGCCGATCCCCGCTTTCCTTTTTACCGGACCAGCGAGGAGCTTGACAAGGTCGAAGCCGGTCAGGGTGGCAGGGTTGATGCCTATCTGCAGCTGAAAACGTGCAGGAGCAAGGCGCTCAAAGGACGTATCCTGATCGATTCCCCCGGCTTTGACGCTGACGAACAGCGCTCGGCAACCTTGCGCCTGACCAATCATATCATTGGACTGTCCGACCTGGTGCTGGTGTTATTCGATGCGCGCCATCCTGAGCCGGGGGCAATGAGCGACACGCTGGCACACCTGGTAGGCGCCACCAAGGATCGAGCTGACAGCAGCAAGTTCCTGTACATCCTCAACCAGATCGATACCACGGCGCGGGAAGATAATCCTGAAGAGGTGATCGGTGCATGGCAACGTGCACTGGCCCGGGAAGGGCTGACCGCCGGGCGTTTCTACAGTATTTACGATCCTGAAGCGGCCGTTCCGATTGCAAACGAAGCCTTGCGCCGGCGATTTGAATGGAAGCGCGACCAGGACCTCAGTGAAATTCATCAGCGCATCGAGCAGGTCAGTGTCGAGCGCGCCTACCGCATTGTAGGGGCGCTGGAGAAACACACGAATGAAATTGAAGAGCACTATGTTCCCGAAATCCGGGGGCTGATCGCAAGCTGGCGGCGCAAGGTTCTGGGTTGGGATCTCGGCTACTTGCTGGTGACAGTTGTGGCCGGCGGCACCGCTGCCATGCTGTTGCCGCCAGCCATGAAAGATACGGTAAAAACAGGGCTCCACCAATTACTCGGCAATCAGTTGTTATCGCTGGCGGTGGTAGCCATGCTGGCCGCACTGGCTTTCTATTTGCACTTCACTGCACGCAGCTGGGCAGCGAAAAAAGTCTTACAGGAGATACTCGCCCGGTACAAAGAAGACGAGAGTGAACGCATGGCCCGGGCGTTCAAACGGAATACCCGCATCTGGCGCAGTATCTTTGACCCCGATCCTGCCGGTTGGTCGGGACGCAATCGACGCGCGCTGAAGCGCATCGTTACTAATGCCAACAGGCTGGTGCAGACGTTGAACGACCGGTTTACCGATCCGTCCGGCAAGCGGCCCATCGAAGAAGAGGCGAAACCGGAAGAGCCCCGCGTGGTCAGCGGCGAAGTGATCCTGCGAGAAGAGCCTGTCTGAGAGGCCCGGTTGGTTCGATGTCTGTCCCGCTGACAAGGTCCCGGTTGTTGCTCACGGTATTGCTGGTCTTGCTGCTGGCGCCACCGCCCGCGGCGGCATATTTTGGCAATCCCGGGTCTGTGCCGCTGCGGCGTTCACTCCCTAATGGCATCGATCTGATGGAGTCGGGCCTCTACTGGATGCAGGATATGACCGCGGCTGACGATCTGCGCGACCCGGCGTCGATCGTCAGGCTGATGGAAGACCAGGCAGCGCGCTTTTTCGACTTCGCCTACATGGCCTACCTGATCGGCGGGCCCGGGTATACCCGGCTGGATGTCCTGGAGCGCAGTCATTTTCAGAATCGCGTCCGTGACCGGCTGTTCAAGGCGCTGGCCCACAAAGTAGGCATGTACGACCGCCGTATGCCGCGTTTTCGGCCGCTTTGGCCGGTGGCTACCAGCAGCTACACATGGCAGGCCGGTGGGGTGTTCTACCATACGAATGGCCCGGATCTCAGTGTGTATTTCCACTTTTACCTGACACCGCGCGGCTGGCGTATCTATGATGTCAGCAGCAACGGTGTAAGCGCAGTGACCGACTTGCGCAAACGCTATTTCGCCAACCGCTTCGAACGCTGAGCCGCATAGGCAGCCGGACCGGTTCCGGCTACAATACGCGCTTTGCCGCGAGCTCGAATAAAGGTTGTCATGACAGTACGCACCCGTTTTGCCCCCAGCCCGACCGGTTATCTGCATATCGGTGGCGCCCGCACAGCGCTGTTTTCCTGGTTATATGCCCGCAAGCACGGCGGTCAGTTTGTGTTGCGTATCGAAGATACCGATCTCGAACGTTCCACCGCGGAATCGGTGAATGCCATCCTCGAGGGTATGACCTGGCTGGGTCTCGAATACGATGAGGGCCCTTTCTTCCAGACCAAACGCTTTGATCGCTACCGCAAAGTCATACAGCAGCTCATGGATAGCGGTCATGCTTATAAATGTTACTGCAGCCGGGAACGCCTGAACGCCTTGCGCGAGCAGGCGATGGCCGACAAGGTCAAGCCGCGTTACGACGGTTTTTGCCGTAACGGCGCTGAGCCGCCGTCGCCGGATGCGCCCTATGTGATCCGTTTCAAGAACCCGCATGACGGAGAGGTCGTCGTCGAAGACATGGTGCGCGGCCGGGTCGTGTTCAGGAATGACGAGATGGATGACCTGATCATCCAGCGAAGTGACGGTTCACCGACCTATAACCTGAGCGTGGTGGTGGATGACGCGGATATGAATATCACCCACGTTATTCGCGGTGATGATCACCTGAACAACACGCCGCGCCAGATCAATATTCTCAGGGTGCTGGGACTGCCGGTACCCGTCTACGCCCACTTGCCGATGATCCTGGCGGAGGACGGTGTCAAGTTATCCAAGCGAGTACACGGTGAAGCGGTCAGTGTTATCCAGTACCGCAATGACGGTTACCTGCCGGAAGCCCTGCTCAACTACCTGGTTCGCCTGGGCTGGTCGCATGGTGACCAGGAGGTATTCTCGATTGATGAAATGATCGAGCTGTTCGACCTGGGCGAGGTCAACAAGGCCGCGTCCAGTATCAACCCGGAAAAACTGTTGTGGTTGAATCAGCAATACATCAAGGCCACCGATCCGCTGCACGTCGCCCGCCACCTGAGTCATCACCTTGGGCTGATGGGTATAGATCCTGCGCAGCCGCCGGATCTGCACGAGGTCGCCCAGGTGCAACTGGAACGCGCCAGAACGCTGGTGGAAATGGCCGACATCAGCCAGTTTTTCTACCGCGATTTTGACGACTATGATGCGCAATCAGCGAAAAAGCATTTGAAAGCTGCAGCACAGAAACCCCTGGAGCAGGTCAGAGAGGCGCTGGCGGCACTTGACAGCTGGGAGCCGGGACCCATCTATGCGGCTGTGACACGTATTGCAGAATCGCTCGATCTCAAGATCGGCAAGGTGGCACAGCCACTGCGCGTGGCGGTCGTCGGTCGGGCCGCGTCTCCGGGCATCGACGTGACCCTGCAGCTGGTTGGGCGCGAGGCCTGCCTGCGGCGTATCGACAGGGCGCTGGAGTATATCCGTCAGCGCGTTGCGCAGAGCGCATCAGCATGAATGACGACACCGCAACCACCAGCAATTTTATTCGCAACATTATCGATGCGGATATTGCCGAAAACAAAAACCAGGGCCGGGTAGCGACGCGTTTCCCCCCCGAGCCGAACGGCTACCTGCACGTCGGTCACGCCAAGTCGATCTGTTTGAATTTCGGTATCGCCAATGATTACCGGGGCAGCTGCAACCTGCGCTTTGACGATACCAATCCCCACAAGGAGAACATCGAGTTCGTCGAAGCCATCAAGCGGGACGTGCACTGGCTGGGCTATGACTGGGACGAGCGCCTGTTTTACGCTTCCGACTACTTCGAGCAGCTGTATGACTACGCCGCGCAGCTCATCAAGAAGGGCAAAGCGTACGTCTGTGACCTGACGCCGGAGCAGACCCGTGAATACCGCGGCACCCTGACCGAGCCGGGCAAAGACAGCCCCTACCGGAATCGTTCCGTCGAAGAGAACCTGGACCTGTTCGCACGCATGCGTGCCGGGGAATTTGCCGATGGTGAACGCATCCTGCGCGCCAGGATCGATATGGCTTCGCCCAACATGAACATGCGCGACCCGGCCATCTATCGTATCCGCCACGGCGCGGTGCACCACCAGACGGGCGAAGCCTGGAGCATCTACCCGATGTACGATTTCACCCATTGCCTGTCCGACTCCATCGAAGGCATCACGCACTCGCTGTGCACGCTGGAATTCGAGGATCACCGCCCGCTGTACGACTGGTTTCTGGACGTGCTGGAGGTGGACTGCCACCCGCAGCAGATCGAGTTTTCCCGCCTTGAGCTGGAATACACCATCACCAGCAAGCGCAAGCTCACCCAGCTGGTCGATGAAGGGCACGTCGAGGACTGGGACGACCCGCGCATGCCTACCATCGCCGGTATGCGGCGGCGCGGTTACACCCCGGCATCGATCCGGGATTTCTGCGAGCGTATCGGTGTGACGAAGTCCGGTAACAACGTCGAGATGGGGGTGCTCGAAAATTGTGTACGCGAAGACCTGAACGTCAACGCACCGCGCCGCATGGCCGTGCTGCACCCGTTAAAAGTGGTGATAGGGAATTATCCGGAGAACCGGGTCGAGGAATTGCAGGCCGCCAACCACCCGCAGGATGAATCCATGGGCACCCGGACCCTCCCGTTTACACGCGAGGTGTATATAGACTATGAGGATTTCCGTGAAGAGGCGCCGAAAAAATTCAAACGCCTTGTCACGGGTGGTGAGGTTCGACTGCGCAACGCATACGTCATTCGTTGTGACGAGGTGATCAAGGACAGCCACGGCAAAATCATCGAACTGCGCTGCAGCTACGACCCCGAGACCCTGTCGAAGAACCCTGAGGGGCGCAAGGTAAAAGGTGTCATTCACTGGGTGTCCGCCAGCAAGGGCATTGCCGCAGAAGTGCGCCTGTACGACAGACTGTTTAACCACCCGAATCCCGACGCGGCCAAAGAGGGCAAGGACTTTACCGCCTACCTCAACCCCGAGTCGCTGCTCACCCTGACACATTGCTGGCTGGAACCGAGTCTGGCTGAGGTCAAACCGGGCGAGCAGATCCAGTTTGAGCGAGAGGGTTATTTCTGCGTCGACCCGGATCACAGTCACGACCGGCCAATCTTCAACAGGACCGTGACCTTGCGCGATTCCTGGGCGCGCATCGAGCAGAAAAATGGCTAAGGTGTGCCGGCTTTATATTGACAGCCCGGGGTCGGTATCGTAGAGTGCGCGGCTTACTTTCGGGGGCTATAGCTCAGCTGGGAGAGCACTTGCATGGCATGCAAGGGGTCGGCGGTTCGATCCCGCCTA
>Ga0316187_10001646_pt1 | contig 19423 bp, 15 predicted proteins | sample CroRivburrow1_MG_FD_204927 | JGI IMG/M metagenome (GOLD analysis project Ga0316187, IMG submission 204927) | Coastal sediment microbial communities from Maine, United States - Cross River worm burrow 1 | ecosystem: Environmental > Aquatic > Marine > Coastal > Sediment | place: USA: Maine...
GCCGGTTTCGACGTCATCATCGTCGAGACCGTTGGCGTCGGACAATCCGAGACCAAGGTGGCGGATATGACCGACATGTTCGTGTTGCTATTACTGCCCGGTGCCGGCGACGAACTCCAGGGCATCAAACGCGGCATCATGGAGTTGGCCGACCTCATCCTCATCAACAAGGCCGATGATGACCTGCTGACACTGGCCGATCGGGCCACAGCGGAATACCGCAATGCGCTGCGGCTGCTGCAACCCCGTTCGCCAAACTGGAAGGTTGCGGTTCAGACTTGTTCCGCCCGCGACGGTACGGGCATCGCTGAAGCCTGGGAGGTCGCATTGCGCCACCGCGAAATGCTCGACGCCAGTGGCCAGTTCACGGCGCGCCGTGCCGAACAAGCCCGGGACTGGATGTGGTCGGAGGTAAACGAAAACCTCATCACAGCGCTGCAAAGTGATCCACAGGTGCGAAAGCAAATTCCGGCCCTGGAGGCTGCGGCGAGCGAGGGTCGAATCCCGCCGAACATTGCCGCCCGGCAATTGCTTGAGATTTTTCTCAATCGGCACAAACAATGAGACTGCGATTCGAACATGGAAGTACCTATGAGTGATCGGCCGTTCAAAGTACTGGGTATTCAACAGATCGCGGTGAGCGGTCTCGATAAGAACCGCCTGCGCACATTGTGGGTAGATACGCTGGGACTCGAGCTGACCGGCACTTTCCAAAGCGAATCGGAAAACGTCGATGAAGATATTGCGGTCGTCGGCTCCGGCCCTTTTAAGGTTGAAGTTGATCTGATGCAGCCGCTCGATCCCGACAAGAAGCCCAGAGTGCAAAGCCCGCCACTCAATCACGTGGGATTGTGGATCGACGATCTTGAGGCAGCCGTGGCATGGCTGCAAACTCATGGTGTGCGTATTGCACCGGGTGGTATCCGTAAGGGAGCATCCGGTTTCGACATCTGTTTTATCCATCCGAAAGCTGACGATGAATTCCCGATTGCAGGGGAAGGCGTGTTGATTGAATTGGTCCAAGCACCTAGGGAGGTCCGCGATGCCTTGGAATGAAAGAAAAGTGTTATTTGTTTTCCCGGGACAAGGGTCTCAGTATCAGGGTATGGGCAGCGATCTCTGCCACGAATATGCTGTTGCCAGGGATGTCTACACACAGGCCAGCGACGTTCTTGGTTACGATATTGCAGAGCTCTCCTTTAATGACCCGGAAGAGCAGCTCAATCAGACCCGCTATACGCAAGCAGCCCTGCTTACCCATTCGATTGCTTGCCTGGAAGTCTTGAGAGACCTGACCGACGATTGCCTGAAGCCGGCTATGGCCGCAGGACATAGTCTTGGCGAATACTCGGCACTTGTTGCAGCGAAGGCACTTAGTTTCGAAAGCGCTTTAAAACTTGTGCAGAAACGTGGCGAATTAATGGGTGCTCACGGTGAAGGTGAAATGAGTGCTTTCCCATTGGATATCGATACTATTCGACCGATTGCCGAGCGTTACCACTGCGCGGTTGCTGGCTGCAACCTGCCCCAACAAACGGTAGTTGGAGGTCGATCCGAAGATCTGGCGTTAGTGGAAAAGGCGGTTGAAGAAAGCGGTGCACGAAGACGCCCGGTGCGATTGAAAACAGAGGGTGCCTTCCACACCTATTATATGGTCAAAGCCGCGCAACATTTTCGGCCTGTCCTGGACGCGGCTGAGTTCACTCCATCTGAGGTACAGGTCTTGTCTAATTTCACGGGCGGCTATCACGATGCCGATCCCTCGGACATCAAGGCGCGCTTGTTCTTTCAGTTATTTCATCCAGTAATGTGGCATTCAAATCTGCAAACGGCATTCGGTGACGGCATCGAAATGATCGTTGAGTTCGGCGGCGGGATCGGTACTGCCAGCGAGCCCGATGGCAAACGACCGAACCTGGAAAGTATGATCAAGAAGACCTTGCGTACTTCGGATCACGACGCGCAATACTTGTCGGCAATCAACGTCCCTTCCTTAAAACAAGCTGCGGATTTCGTAAAGAACCCTGATTCAGGTTGATTGCTCAATCCCGAACCGCGCAATGCGATGACAGCCGAAACGGTAGTAACGAGACTCATGCTGCCGCCCTCCACACGCCAGATGCAGCGATCTCTCGCGCATAGTCGACAAAGTCCTTCGGCGGGCGTGCAAGTGCGCGCTGAACGCCGTCGGTTCGGTTTTTCCGATCTGAGTGATCGAATACTTCGACTGGATCATACGATTGGTGGCGGTACTCTCAAGCATCAACTAATAGATGGAATGACCGATGAATATCAAGACAAGGGCAAAAGACACAGCGCATGCGTGACTGCCTCGATTGCATCGGCATCGCGACGGAAACCTGAAATTGACCGACATCGCACGGAAAATGCCACTCAACAGAGCCGGGATACTGCGCAGTATCGTCGAATCGCGCATCTTCACTTCAGTGATCATGTTCGTGATCGTGATCAATGCGATTACGTTGGGACTCGAGACTTCGCCAAAGGCGATGAGCGCTGCTGGCCCTCTGTTGCTCGCGATCGATACTGCAGCTCTGTGGATATTCACTGTCGAGATCGGCCTGAAACTATGGCTGTATCGGTCGCGCTTCATTCGCGACGGTTGGAATATCTTTGACTTCGTTATCGTGGCGGTCGCCTGGCTTCCGGCTGCGGGTCCCCTGTCGGTTCTTCGCGCCCTGAGAATCCTGCGTGTATTGCGGCTGATGTCGATTGTCCCGCAGATGCGCGCAGTGGTTGGCGCGCTGTTCAAGGCTCTGCCAGGAATGGGGTCGATACTCGCCGTGCTGATCCTGGTTTTCTATGTGGCAGCCGTTATGGCAACCAAACTTTTTGGAGCCGCGTTCCCGGAGTGGTTTGGCGGCGTCGGCGCGTCGATGTTCAGCCTTTTTCAGATCATGACGCTTGAGAGCTGGTCGATGGGTATCGTCAGACCAGTTATGGAGGTGCATCCCGGGGCATGGCTCTTCTTCGTACCCTTCATTGTCGTTACGACGTTCACTGTACTCAATCTATTCATCGCTCTTATGGTCAATTCGATGCACTCGCTGCAATCCAAAACCAACGAGAGTTTGCTCGCCGAGGCCGAGATCGCTCATGACGAGCGCGGAGAACTACTGCAGCGTATAGAAGTACTCACGGAAGAGCTCCGGAGAATGCGCGAGATGATCAAGTAACGCTGAAAGCGCGTAACATTCTGTTTCCACGGCGGCGATCTGCCGAATCAAAAGTTAGCCTTCTATCACTTTAATGCTTATTACACGGAGTACCCAATGTCCATCGAGTTTCCTATTTTACCTTACGCTATCAATGCGCTTGAGCCCCACGTTTCTGCGAAGACGCTCGCGCTTCATCATGGCAAACATCACAAGGGATACGTTGAAAAGCTGAACAGCGCGATCGCAGGAACTGCGTATGCGGGCAAGTCACTCGAAGCCATCATCGGCGCCGCGCACGAAGCGTCCGAAACCGGTATTTTCAATAATGCCGCACAGTCGTGGAACCACACATTCCTGTGGAGCAGTATGTCACCGAATGGTGGTGGCGCGCCGATCGGACCACTCGCCGATGCGATTGACGATCGATTTGGCAATATCCAGGGATTCAAGGCTGAATTCAAAGCAGCGGCCTTGGCGCAGTTTGGCAGCGGGTGGACCTGGCTTGTGCGTACGGCCACGGAACTCGATATCGTCAGCACCGGCAATGCCGATACACCACTGTTACATGGCAGCACTCCGCTTCTTACGCTCGATGTCTGGGAGCACGCGTACTATCTCGATTTTCAAAATAGGCGTGATGCATACATCGATGCATTCCTGAGCAACCTTATCAACTGGGAATTTGCCGCGGAGAACTACATCGCCGACCGTGCTGCCGCATGAACGTGCCGTGCTAACGCGCCGTTGATTCACGCAGTTCTCACGCATCGCCCCCGCTACTGGAGCGTTTGAGTTTTCACAATAATGCAGGCATGTTGCCCGCATGACCCAGCATGAATACATTTTTATCGCCATCTCCATCGTTTTGGGCCTGGCGATGGCACGCCTGCTCCACACCGCCGCCCTGCTGGTTCGCGCCCACAATCGGGTGACGCATCACTGGGCGACGACTCTGTGGGGCAGCTGTATCTTCGTCTATATCCTGCAACTGTGGTGGGTTGGCTGGGAGTTACGCCAGGTCACAGACTGGTCGATCATCGATTTCTTCGCCCTGGTGATTGGCGCGATATTCGTCTACGGGGCTGCTGAACTCGCGCTGCCAACCGAGGACTACGATATATCTGACGATACAGAGCTGGATTTCCTTGCGCATAGCCGCTCACTCGGGCGGGTATCAGCGATGTCAATGTTCGGCTATTTTGCGGTGGGGCCGTATGTGAACCTGACGATGTTCAACAATCCTCCGTTGCCGTCGTATGGATTCCCCCTTGTTGGTGGCGGCTTGATGGTACTGATGACGCTGAAGCCGCAGTGGTTCAAATCGCTGTCGATCGCGTTCACCGCCTACACGCTCCTGATTCTGTACCTGACAGCCTGATCAACTCGGTTCAACTTCGCACACCCGGACTGCGCGCTGCATTGGCTAATTCGAAGTGCTGGAACCTGTCTTGCACATTTTATGAGCCCGAGTTTGCTTCCGCGAGTTCTGAACACAGAAAGAGGTCGCGCGCGATGTGCAGGAGGCGAGATTGGCGAGGGTGTTGCAGAAGGTCTAAGCCACAAAAAAACCCCGCACTGGGCGGGGCTTCTTAGATCTTGTTACGAGTTCAGGCTGCTTTTCGGCCAAAAGCAGGCATTGGGCTAAACTAGTGCTCAAGGGGCACTTATGACCCAAAGAGGACATTCGTACTTTGATGCTGTGCGCGAGAGAATTAGCGAACCCGTCACGACTAGATGTGAGCTTACGCTGCCCGGAGGGCGCTGAAGCATACTATTTGGAATCCGAGTATTTTCCGAGGGAGTCATGAGCATTTACGAAGATCGGATTCTGCCGCACTTGATCAATCTCGCGTGTTCGACTAAGCCCAACCGGAAGCAACGTGAAAAGATCGTGCCTCTCGCGGAGGGAGAGGTCCTTGAGATCGGCTTTGGAAGTGGATTGAACCTCCCATATTATGACGCGCGAAAAGTGCAAAAAATTTGGGGCCTCGAGCCATCGGAGGGAATGCGGCGGAAAGCTCGGCCGATGGTCGAAGCGTCGGGCCTGAACGTAGAATTCATTGACTTGCCCGGCGAAAGCATACCGCTTGAGGCAAACAGTGTAGATACGGTGCTCGTCACGTATTCTCTTTGCACGATACCGGATGCCGTCACCGCGCTGGACGGAATGAGGCGGGTTCTGAAGCCCGGCGGAAATTTGCTTTTCTGCGAGCACGGAATTGGTCCCGACGAAAATGTGCGTCGCTGGCAGCGTCGGCTGAATCCTGTTTGGAGCAGGATTGCCGGCGGCTGCAACATGGATCGCGATATTCCGGCTCTACTCAAGAAAGGTGGCTTCGAAATATCAGTTGACGAAAGAATGTACATCCCGGGCATCAAGATCCTTTGCTACAACTACTGGGGCACGGCCAAAGCTGCCCGGTAGCCGATGAGGACATTCCAAGTCAAACGACTGAATGCTTCTGGCCGAATGCTGCCCTTGAAATCCGAGGTTTTGAGCCGTATTGAACGTCCGGTATTGGTGAAAGCAGACGTTCGCCAGAATCTACACGAATCACCCATATTCGCTTCATGCAATAGCCCGATTGCTGGGTCATGCTTGCTGGATGTCTTGCCTTCATTGCGAATTACCAAAACTGCTAGAGGCATCCAGGCCACCTGACCATGAATTGCTTGATCTGATCGAGCAGGCGTTTCTTGTGGGTCAGATTGATGGGGTTAAGGCTGATCTGGCTTATCTATGGCTGCAAGAGAAACAACGGCAATCTAGCGCGAATTGCTACCCATACTGCTACCCAAAGAACAAAGGGCTACACCCGTTAGGATGTAACCCTTTGATTTTTATGGCGCGCCCGGAGAGATTCGAACTCCCGACCACCTGGTTCGAAGCCAGGTCTCTAAGCCATAACTTATTGTAATCAAAGAAAGTCCGTTTGGACGCCGGTTGCTCAAATCGCACTGCAATGCACAACCGCACACAACCGAATCACGCAAATATCACGCAGACATTCGGGTCGATTACGCACCGTAGGCTTTGCCCCGTAAAGGCCATACTGGGGCCAATAACTAACGCTGCACGCGTCCCGACCCATCACCGCCCATCAGGCTCTCGACCTCCGCCACGGTAACGCGATTAAAATCGCCCTGAATCGTATGTTTCAGGCAGCTTCCCGCGACGGCAAATTCGAGCGATTGCTGCCGGTCGTCGTAGGCATTAAGGCCGTAAATGAGCGCTGATGCGAAACTGTCGCCGCCGCCAACACGGTCGACAATGTCTGTAATTTCATAGTGGCGCGACAGGCGGAAGCCACCGGCATCACGCAGGCACGCCGACCAGCCGTTGCGGTCCGCGCTCTTTGACTCCCGGAGCGTAACGGCGATAGTGGACATGTTCGGGAACGCCTTCAGGACCTTTTTCGTCAACGCCTTGTACTTGCCCGTATCGAGCTCTCCACTTTCGACGTGCACGTCAGCTTCGATACCCAGCGACTTCTGGCAATCCTCTTCATTGGCGATACCGACGTCGACGTACTTGACGAGTTCGTTCATGACCTCCGGCGCGGACTTGCCGTATTTCCACAGCTTGCCGCGATAGTTGAAGTCGCAGGAGACCGTAACACCGGCGTCTTTTGCCGCCTTGACGGCTTCGAGCGAAAGGTCGGCGGCGCTCTGGCTCAGCGCGGGCGTGATTCCCGTGATATGAAACCACTTCGCGTCGCTGAAGATGGCCTTCCAGTCGAAGTCGCCGGGGCCTGCCTCGGCGATCGATGCATTCGCGCGATCGTAAACGACCTTGGAGGCCCGCTGGTTGGAACCGGTTTCGAGAAAATAGATGCCCACGCGTGAACCCGACCGGCGCACGTGTGACACGTCGACACCGAATCCCCGTAGCTCGCGCAGCGCCGCATCGCCGATATCGTTAGCCGGCAGTGCCGAAACGAACGCCGCGTCGAAACCATAGTTCGACAGCGACACGGCGACGTTCGCCTCGCCGCCGCCAAACGTCGCTTCGAATGCCGGCGACTGGAAAAAGCGTTCATGCGAAGGGGTTTTCAGGCGCAACATGATTTCGCCCAGTGATACGTACTTGCTCATTTGTCGAGTCCTCGCGCTTTGCGTGCAATCGCGACCGCTTCGGCCGCAAGCTTTGTGATCGCATCGTAGTCACCGGCGGCGATCTTGTCGGCTGGCGTTAACCAGCTGCCACCGCATGCCAGTACCGCCGGCACCGCAAGAAAATCGGCAAGGTTGCCGGGGCTCACGCCGCCCGTCGGCATGAATTTCATGGTGCGAAAGACGCTGGCCAGCGCTTTCAGTGCCGGAACACCACCTGCAATAGATGCTGGAAAAAATTTGACGGTGTCGAGACCGAGGTTGAACGCATGCTGCAACTCGCCTGGCGTCATGATGCCGGGATAGACAGGCACGCCGTACTCCCTGGCAACCGCTACGACGCCGTCGTCGAGCCCCGGAGAGACTATAAACTTCGCACCATGATCCAGCGCGGCGTTAGCCTGCTCCGCGCTCAGCACCGTACCCGCGCCAGCAATCATCTCTGGTACGTCGTCGGCGACGGCTTGCAGGCATTCGAGTGCACGATCTGTGCGGAAAACGACCTCCGCTACCTTGAGGCCACCCGCGGCCAGCGCGTGTGAAGTCTTGACCGCAACGGCAGGATCGTCGGTCTGCACGAGCGGCACCACCGGATAATTCGTAAGTAGTTCCGTAATGTTCATTGATGCTCCCAGCGCTTGACCTGAACTCTATCAGGAGAAGAACAAACCACCATTGATGTCCACACTTGCCCCGGTAACAAAACTCGATTCCGGCGATGCAAGATAGGCGACCAGATCCGCGACTTCTTTAGCTCTACCCTCTCGCTTCAGCGGTGTGGCGCCAGCGACGTTCTTGCGTACTTCATCTTTCGTGAATGTGTCATGAAATGTCGTCGCGATCATACCGGGACAAACGCAATTAGCGCGAATATTTCGCGGACCGAGCTCTTTCGCCAGGGCCCGGGTGAAGGTCATGACTGCACCTTTAGACGTCGCGTATGCAGAGGCGCCGGGTCCGCCGCCATCACGGCCCGCAAGTGACGCCAGATTGACGATCGCTCCGCCTTCACCCATGTGCGGTGTGACAAATTTCGAAGTCAGAAACGCACTGCTGACGTTCAGCCGCATGATCGACTCAAAAAACTCCAGGTCCATCTCCGCCAGCGACTTGCGGGCACCTAACCCACCTACATTATTGACCAGAATGTCGATGGAATCGCCGAAGGTCTTGCGCGCCACTTTGACGAGATTCTCGACGTCGGGCTGCTTCGTCATGTCGCCGACAACGGCGATTGCCGTGCCACCAGCAGCCTCAATAGCCGCGACTGTCGCATCGCCATCGGCTTTGTTTCTGAAGTAATTGACGACCACCTTAGCGCCACTTGCGGCGAGTTTTTCTGAAATCGCTCGTCCGATATCTCTCGCGCCACCGGTTACGATGGCAATCTTGTTTTCCATGCTCATTATATTTTCCCTCATTAGCCGCGTTACGCAGATTTAGCCGGGCGGGGACTAAGCGGTTGAATGTGTCCACACAGAACCCAGACCGAGAGGACCGTCATGATTGCCAGTCCTGCCCCCACAGCAAACGCGGGACCGTAACTGTTCACGGTAATGACTGGAATCAGGAAGTTCAGCAGGACGACCGCGAGTTTTGCAGCGGTTCCTGCAAAGCCGGCGAGCGAGCCAACGGACTTACCGCTATAAAAGTCACTCGGCAGTGTCTGGATGTTCCCAACAGCGGTCTGGAATCCAAAAAGAATAGCGGCCATCAGCAGCACGGCGATAATCGGCGTCGCCGCTTTGATGGTCATCAACAGTGACACGAGCATGATGAGGCCACCCAAAGTGATGACGAATTTTCGTGCCTTGTTGACGGTCCAGCCGGCACTGATTCGGTTTTGCGCCAATAGCCCGCCGAACCAGGCGCCGAACATTGCTCCGACATACGGTATCCAGGCATAACTCGCAATCTCGGCCACGCCAAAGCCATAGGTCTCGTACAAATAGAGCGGCAGCCAGCCGACAAAGAGCCACCAGATCGGATCCAGGAAAAAAGAGCCCATAATGACGCCCCAGCTTTGCTTGCGGGACAGGATTTCACGCGACGTTGGCGCGTATTCGGCGGCCTGGTGCGTCTCGGCATTGCGCTGTCCGGTCAGTATGTATTCCCGCTCCGCTTCGTCAAGCCAGGGATGGGTCGCAGGTCCGGATTTGTAGATGACCAGCCACGGCACGAGCCACAGCAGGCCGAGCACACCAATCATGATGAACGTGGCCTGCCAACTGCCAAACCAGATAAAAAGAAGCCCGACAATCGGGGCAGAGATTATGCCGCCGATGGCTGCGCCGGAGTTGAAGATACCCTGCGCGAGCGCGCGTTCCTTGATCGGAAACCATTCGGCATTGGCCTTGGTGGCGCCGGGCCAGTTCCCTGCTTCCGACACGCCCAGAAGGCCCCGGAAGATCGAGAACGTCAACAGAGAATGGGAAAAGGCGTGCAACATCGTTGCCACGGACCAGACACCAATAGCGAGGACGAAACCGAGCCTCGTACCGATCCAGTCGAATATCTTGCCGAACAAGGTTTGACCAAACGCATAGGCGAACGTAAAGACGTTGATAATGATGGCGTAGTCCGTCTTGGTCATGCCCACATCGGCAGAGATCTCAGGCCATAGAACCGCGAGCGCGCCCCGATCGATGTAGTTGATGATCGTCGCAAGCGCGACGAGGCTGACGATGAGCCACCTGAGTTTACCCTTCATTGATGTTCCCCCTGGGCGTCTCCAGCCCGGCAACTATTATTTTCTTCTCGTTCTTCATCGTGCGTTTTGTTACGGACGCAGCGTGGTATCGATTATCGGCGCAGCGGTGCCGTCAAAACGATTGTCACCCACTATTGTGACGGGCTCGCCCACAGTCTCGGCAATTCGTATCGGCTTGCTGTCGACGAATACGTTGTCGTGAATATTCGTTGCCTGCACACCAAGCAAAGCTACCGAAGCGGCCGACTTGTTGCGCTTGCCATGACCGACGGACTCCAGTGTCGACCCACGCAATTCGAAATGCGGACCAAAGGTACTTTCGTCGGTGCCGCCGCGGTAGATATCAGCGACCGTACCTTCGATATCCACGAACTTCGAGTCCACGATCGACACGTACTCACCATTGTAGATTCCGAGGTCTTCCGACTCTTTGTTCATGAACAGAACGTGACCGGTAATGTTCTCAAACACTGATCCGGATATTTCGATACGGTCCGCGAAAGTATGTTTCGCCAACGAGAAGAAGTTGAAGGAGTGATTGGTATCGAGATCCCTGACGACGACATTCTCGACCAGCAGCACATAATTATTGAGCATTGAGTAGCGGCTGGTACGAATGACGGTATTGCCGGCAACGTCCATTGACGAGGCCCCCGAGATTTCCAGATCGCTGATCTTCAAACTGCCACCGTCGTCGATTTCGAAAAGCGCAGTCCGTTCGAACTCGATCCTGGCGGTTGCGCCGCTTGCAGATTTGAAACTGAGCGGCTTGTCGATTACCAACACCTGTTCAGCCAGATGTGTGCCTGCAGACAACTCGATAATGTCTCCACCTTCCGCCTGATCAATGGCGGCCGACAATGCTCCTGTGTCTGTTGTGACCGCAATAGTTTTGCCCGTGTCGAAGCGATCGTCCGGATCCGGTTTCGGGTACCAGGCTACACCTGTTGACGCCTTGTCCAGCACTTTCAGATTACGCCCCGCTCCGACGTCCATTCCCACCGGGTACAGCAGGCCGTTTGCCGCTTTCTCGAGTGCAACGGACTCACTCGTGAAACCGGAGGTGTTAGCCGGGGCAGAGACGCCATCCAGAACATTGCCGGAGAATTCGATACCGCTGATATCGTCGTGTACCGCGATCGAGTCGGCGCCGTCAGGATTGTGAATAAGGTTGTTACTGAAGCGAGTGCTTATCGGCGGCGCGGAGCGCTCGTCGTCGGCGCCAGCCGCCAGCTCAATGTGATCGCTCGCGATGACAGAGTTGTCCTCAATGACTGAATCCTCGACCTGGTGATAGCGATTGATCGGCGAGTCGGGCACGCCGTTCATGATGACCAGGGCGCCGCCAAATCTGTGCCCTGTAAGGCCGTGCAGGTAGTTGTTACGAATTGTCTGGCGTTTATTGATCACACGAATGCCCCCGGTGTGATCGACGCGATTGCCGAGAAATACATTGTTCTCGACGACACTGCCGTTGCCGTGCCGCAGCGTCAGCGTGCCACGTGATTCATTAAATAGATTGCCGCGAAATGTGTTCATGCCGGACTTGCTCGAGATGATCTCGACTTCCCCGTTGCAGCGATCGAAGTAGTTATTCTCGACCACGGTGTAAGAGTTGGTCAGCGAATAGTGGCTGGTGCCGATGCGAAGAGTTTCCCCACCGTTGGAGCCAAGCACCGGGCGTGGTCCGAAGTAGTTGTGGTCAATGCGATGGTGGTTTTCCTGACTCTCGACACTGTTTAGCCGTACCGCCATGGTCACGCCCTGATTGCTCTTGCCCTCAAGATGATTGTGGTCGAAGCGGTTGTTCTTGCCGTACATCATCACCCAGAAGTCCGGCTCAAAACGCTCCGGGTTGTTGAAGTGATCGATGACGACTTCGGTAACGCGTGAATGGTGGGCAAGCTCACCCTTGGTTCGACGAAACGCGATAACGGTGTTCGTCGGTGAGTGACCGTCTTTGAAAACGAGGCCCGATACGACCAGGTGTTTACCGGCGATACGCAGGTTCGACTGGCCACTGATGATCACCTCGCCTTTCGTCTCGGCCGTCAGCGTGATCGGCTGCTCGGCCGTGCCTTCGCCGAGGAACAGAATCTCAAAGTCCCGCCACACGCCATTCGCCAGGACAACAGTGTCACCCGGCTGCAAGGCCTTGATCGCGTCCCGGTACTCCTGCTGCGAGTTTACTTTGATCTCGGCTGCCGGAGAGGCGCAGCTGGCCAACGCAGCCAAACTCATTATCAGCCATGGCCAACTTACAGGTGATAGCCTCACATCCTTCCCCTTCGCTCCTAGAGACCCGTCCGGTCCAGCGCCGATTGGCTTCGGGATTCGCGGGGCACCGGGGTTGAAACACCGCCTTCACACCGCAGAAGACGCGTGCACTCCAGGAGCTGACTTCACCCAACTTGCTGGAGATCCCCCAATTGTTCTCATTGGTAAGCAATCGACATTACCAACCATTAGGCAAATGGTCAACCATTTTGAATGACCAAAATGGGCTGAACTGCCAGTTAATTGGTCAACTCTCTTGCCGGACGGCGGCTGGCCTGCGCTTCAGCCGCAGCCGATCGGCCGAAGCGACCCGGCGTGTTTTCAAATATTTGGCAGCCCAAAGAAGTCCACTCAATTTGGTAGAACACTTGCATGACCAATTACCACTACTGTGCTACACTTATCCGCGGCAAATTCACAAAAGAGACGGACGATGGCTAAAGAAAAACGCCTGTACAGACGCATCCTGAAACAGATGCTGCTGCTCATCGACAGCGGCGAGTTCCCGGTAGGCGGGCGACTGCCGCCCGAACGGGAGCTGGCTGAGCGCTTCGGCGTCAGCCGTCCGACGATCCGTGAAGCAATTATCGCGCTCGAGGTTCTCGATCGCGTCGAGGTCAAGACCGGCTCCGGCGTTTACGTGCTGGCACACGATGCCGATAGCGCGAACGGTTACGATCCGTCGATCAGTGCTTTTGAGCTAACCGAGGCACGCGCATTAATCGAAGGAGAGGCCGCCGCTCTCGCCGCCGCCATGATTAGTGACGAACAGCTTGAGGTACTCGAAGATACCATGCACAAAATGGCGGACGAATCAGCCGATGGCGAGTTGACGTCCGAGGATTCGGACAAGCAGTTTCACGCCATCATCGCTAAGGCGACGGGCAACAAGATGCTGATCGCAATTGCGAAAAACCTCTGGGCTATACGCGATAATTCGCCGATTGTGCATCGATCGTATCAGGCCATCTGCGAGATGGACGGCCAGAAACGTGTCGACGAACACATGGAGATCCTTCAGGCAATCAAGGACCGCGACCCGTCAACCGCTCGTAACGCCATGCATGGCCACTTCGCGCGGATACTCGACAAACTCATCGTGGCCGACGAACAACAGCAATTCGACGAGATCAGGCGCAAGACGCTGGAAAGCCGCGAGCGATTCTCGCTCAATCACCTGGCTGCGAAATAGAGCGAAATCCGTTTAGTTCGCCGGCATGACTTCACTGATACTGAAGTTGGCGAAGCGCACCGTTTCTTCGTCGGGGCGAAGATTGTCCCAATCGAGGATGGAGCGGTAAATGCCCCATTTGGGACGCACAAAGTGGCTGGCATCTTCGCCGCGCCACAGGTCGAGACCGCTTTCGTCGATATCGAATATGACTGCATCGTCGCGCATTCGAGTGACGATCAGGCGCAGGTCGCCGGATTCGGCAAAGGTCACGCGGCAATACGCCTCGAGCCACTCACCCGTTACCCTGCTCCAGTCTTGCCGCTGCAAAATTGTGTCCGCCTGTAGCGGGCTGTAGCGCACCTCGATGCCGTCCTCGCCGCTGCGTTCGGCACCGGAAATGGTCAGAATCGGATGGCTGTCGGACCCGCCGACGGCTTTAAGCTGGAATAAGTGCGTGAATCGTGTTGACACTTCCATGCTGTCATTGATCCTGAATTTCCAGCGATAAATAAACGTTTCGTTCTCGAAGCCTTTCACCGCCTCTTCGGACTTGTCGTACGTTTTGATTTCGTTGCGCTGCCGATCATCGTTTTCGACGCGGTCGCGATCGATGTCGATGTCGCGATGAATGATGAACACGAAGTGGTTACCGACGGTTGCGTCACTGTCTTCGTAAATGTGCCGCACCGCGGGATGGTTAATCGGGTAAAGGTCAGGCGCCTCGATCGGGCCCGGCACGAAGTCGCCGCCAAAAGCCCTGATCAGGTCATAAGTGTCGAGCCCGACCATGTCACCGTCCGCAACCAGGGTGCGCGTGGTCAGCACATTGAACGGAACCGTATCGGTCGGCGGCATCACCACGGGCGGTGGAATAACAGGCGGCGCCTGGTTACCGCCGCCACCGGAGCTACAGCCAACGAGCAGCAGCAAGGTAGTTGCCGCCGAAATTCTATTGATCGTGTTAATCATGACTGGCTTCAAGTTCGTAAAACGTAACCTGGTCAAAATCAGCCTCGTTTCCGGTGTTATTTTGTGTATAAGCGCCGGCCTTGAAATACATCCACTCATCCGGGACGTCGTAGCCACTGTTCTGTTGCTGCATATCCACGTAATTGTGACCAATGATGGGCCCAGCACTGTCACCGCGCCTCACGATGACATCAATGCGAGCATCCTGTTGCGTGATCTCGTAGGAGAAAATTTCATCCAGCGCAATGCCATTTTCCGGGTTCGCATCATCAGCAGGCGCATTGTCCAAGTTGCTATTAACAGGACCAACCACGGGAAAATAGATGTCGTCCGAGTTTCGGATCTCATGTGCCAGATAAATAAACCCGCGCTCGTTTTCAGGGAACTTTCGATAATATAGACGCGCAGGCTCATCGCTTTGCGCGTGAATTTGCCCGATGATCACTCGGCCAACCTGATTGCGATCCCCCGTTTCGGTAACGTGGTTAACGGCGAGCGTACCGCGCAGCACACCGTTACGTCCCCCTACCACTATTCCGGGATCCGGTTGATACCCCAGTATCCAGTTGTTCTGGTTCACCCCCTGTGTACTGATGCTGGTATCGCCGCGGCGCAGCATTTCGCGAAGTTCCGAACGCGTGTAGCTTGTGTTAGCAGATGTTTTGGCGCCGCCAATGGTGGACCGAAATACCATGCCGCCGGCAGGGCCGGTGAAGAAAAACCCATCCGTAAACCCATCGTCCAAGTCACTTTCACTGGTACGGTCGGAGCGGTCATTACCATCGAGATCCGCTGGTGTATCCAGCGCCCAGCTGATCAGTTCAAAGTTTGATCCTGGTGGTTGAGCCGGGTCGAGCGCAAAGTCTGATGCAACGACATTTCCATTTTCAAAAACCGCCGATACCGTATCAAGGGTACAACCAAAAGCGGTGCCTTCAATTATTGCATTGGTTGCATTCAGGGAATTACCGTGGCTTTCTATACGAATATACTTTGCTGGCGTATCGGGCGTGTCATACCGTTCGAAACTTTGGGTCTTGCCAGATGATTGTTGATTAGCCAGCAATGACTCAAAATTCACGCCATCTTCGGAGTAGTGAATGCTGAAAGAGGCGACGCGTTGATCCCCCTCGAACCAGGCGATTCCGACCTCCCGGACCAAATACCGCACGCCCAGATCAAAGGTGATCGTCCCTGGATCACCCGGAGATTCCCAGCGCGAAGCGGGAGTCAAGATGTCATCAATTGCCATATTCGGCCCGTTTGCTGCGCCGCTCAGGCCGTTATCTGTAGCAGCGCTCACGTTGATGAGGTTATTGCCGATGCACGATGTTGGCGGAACGGGCGGGACGGGCGGAGGTGGGGGATTGCCGCCAGCACCTGATGACCCGCCGCCTCCACATCCTGTGACGGCAAGCAGGCTGGCGACTAAACTGGCTCGATAGTTCATGTCCTTATAAACCCGTTCCCGATTAATAGCTTGAGAAGCTGTTATCTAGAGCTTGACCCTTACACCGAGGAAATAGCGTGGCCCATAGGAGAGAGCCTGAAGAACATTGCCGTCAACGGCACGGTAGTCGATACGTGGTTCATCCAGAATGTTCTTGGCTTCCAGAGTCACGTCAACATTATCGAACATCTTGTAACGCACTTTCAGATCCAGCCTTTCATTGCCATCTGTGTAGCGAATCCGACCTTGAGTGTCCCGCGTGTACTGCTGAAAGTAATCAGATCGCGTCTTGTAGAACGCCTCGACGTTCCATTTTTCGCTGCCCCAGTACAGTTGCGTCGAAGTCACGTGTTTGGATAAACCAAAGAGGTTGGCGGGCGGGAGAATACCAACTAACGGCGTCTCAGTGGTCGCCCCTGTAACTTGATCAACCGTTACGGTCACACCATCACCACCCTGCTGGTCTTCAAACTCAAAGTCAGAATCAGCATAGTTGTAGCTCAACTTTCCGCCGAACCCACTCCAAAACCCGGGCAAATAATCAAACGAGTGTGTCAACGAGAGCTCGAAGCCCTTGATCGTGCTGTCGTCATCGCTTATCTGTGTGGTTTCAACAAACCCCTGAACCTCGTTGCCATCAAGATCGAAAGACTCGAGTTGGGCAACGTTCTCAAACCCACCATTGAATTCCTTCCAATAGATCGCACCGGCAATCATAGTATCTTCGTTTGCATACCACTCCAGACCCAGATCAACGTTAGTCGATAAGATTGGTTTCAGGTAGGGGTTGCCGGTAGCACCGATCCCATTGACTGCTTCAGCCAGCGAAGAGTATGCGTTATTTTCAGTGTTAGGCTGGATCGTACGGCCATTACCATAGGCGTTAGGATCCGGGCGAGACATTCCTCTAAAGATTCCGCTTCGCAGGATCAAATCATCATCCAGGTCTACAATAACCGTTAAGCTAGGGAGAACCTCTTGATAGTCGCTTTTCTGTGTGTCGGTTTCAAAACCACCCTCAGTGGAACCTTCTGAAATAACAAACCCGACGCCGTCGATCTCTTCTACGGTGATTGGTCCTCGGTAGCCTACAGAGGTGATCTCGGTATCGACAACACGAACGCCAAAATTACCTCTTACCGGATAGCCGGAAAATTCTGTTTCAAAGTCCGCTTGCATATAAAACGCTAGCGTGTCTTCCGTTACATCATTGGTGTCAAAAGCAATGCCATTTTGGAACTGTATTCCCGACAGACCACCATAATTTACTAACCACGCGTTGGCAGCACATTCATAGTCAAAGGTTGCATACCCGCTAACTGCCGTACCGCTGCTGGCGTTGGTTATGAGTTCTTCGTCCCTGACATTTGACAGGAAATTTGATTCCGGGAAGTTTTGATTGGCACAGGCCAGCACGTTGGCTAGTACAGCATCCGTCACAGCGTTGTCTGCGACGCCGCCGGGCGTTGTCAGGTCCCCGACCTCAAACAGGCTGTTACCACGATCGTCTCTCAACCCGCCCCGTGTGAAATACTCCATACTGGAGGATCGCACACCCGCTTTCACGGTGTGTATTGCGCCCGAATCTCGCGTCCAGACCAGGTCCGCGCGCAACGCATCCAGCGTATTGTCGCGAATAATCTGACGTGCTCGGATTCGACCACGGTTCGCTGAATTGAAGTAGCTTGGGTCAGTAACTTCGAATCCGTTGCCACCATCGTCAAGAATAGTGGCAATTGCAGCACCTGGACCCTGGTTTACATCCAGTTGAACGGGGAAATAATAGCTGCCACCGTTGTTAGTATTATCGGCAGTTGCTGCCAGTCGAAGCTCTACATCAGTTTCGGTGCGAACCGTCTCCGAAGAGGCGTAATCAAGGCTCAAACTTAGGCTATCAGTCAGGCTGTAATCAAGATTGATACCGTATCCTTCATATTCTTCAAGTCGCTGAAAATCGGTTGTATATGAATAAAACTGGGTATCAAAAACTGAAGAATAAACCACGCCGGTCGCCGGATTGGAGGTTAGCGCGGACACATTTCTCTGCGCGTTTGCGAATTGCATATCCTTGCGCATTTCCCGTTGATCACGTTCGGAATATTGGAAATCTACAGTGACATCCAGACGATCATTGGGTTGCAACTGAATGCTTCCAAAGACTGCCTCACGCTCATCATCCGTCGTGTTCTGACGATAACGATGATCCCGCGGAATATAGGCGAAAGGAATATCCTCTACCGAGTTGTAGTTCTTGGCAGGGTCGTCAAGCAATGCTTGAATCTCGTCATTTTTGACGCCTGCTGGGCTATCATGACAGCGGAAGTTGTCGTTCGTGGCAGTTGGCAACGCGTCGGAATCAAATGAGGCCAACTCACAGGCTTCCAGGCGACCGCCACCCGACGTCGTTTGGTATTCCTGCTCCGGGTTCGTTTCATCCCTTGCTTGTACGCCAAGAGAGATGCCTAGACGGGCGCCACTGTCAAAATCAAACTGATCGATGTACGCAACCGTAGCGCGTGATCCATAATCCTGGCCACCTTCAATGTTTGTCTCATCGGGACTGTTTGCAAGCTTAAGATTTGCCTGCAATAAGCGCTTTCCATAGTCCAATGGTCTTTTGGTGTCCAGGTGGACCTGGCCACTGACGGCCCCCTCGATATATTCAGCTGATTGTGTTTTATGAATCGCAATCTTGTTGAACATCTCAGAAGGGAAAATGCTGAAGTTTACGGCACGGTTACCACCACCATTCGTAGCTTCTCGGCCATTTACCACGGTCGTTCCCAAAAATGGCCCTAACCCCCTGATAGAAAGTTCTGTTGCGCCTCCATTTTCGCGGTGTGAAGTGGCGCCGGTAATTGTTTCGAGTGCAGCACCTATCGACAGCGCCGGAATATCGCCGATTTCTTCGGCAGACAATCCATCTACTATTTGTGTGGAGTTACGTTTGAGGTCGATCGAGCGTTGCACAGTCGCTCTGGTCCCAAAAACGACGACCTCCTCAATCGCATCGGTTGAATTATTGGATTGATCGGTCTCCTGAGCAGAAATTACTGCGCTTGCGATTAAAGTCAGGCTTGCGGTCAATATTGCACTCGCTTTATGAGTTTTCGGCGAGGGATTGGGGCATGTGGTCTGCTTTGGTTTAAACATGTTTAGTCTCACATTATTTATTCTGTTGTGAATTGACTCTGTAAGTTTTCTATATGCCAGACTCATGCTATTGCCCTCCGAGTGATTCAACTACAACTTCACTGCTGGATGAATTGTATGGCGTGCCGGGCTCGATAATTGGATCGACAGTTGCTGGGGGGACAACAGTCGCGTTGGGATCGAGCGAGTTGCCCACGGTGTAGCCCGTAAAGTCGTCAGCAAAGACGGAGGTCGTCCCCGCCGTATCACTGAATACTTCCCAACGTTCTATAGAAAAGGTATCGGCAAGTTCCGATACATTGGAGCCAGAGCCAAATCTGAACTGAACTCGTTCAACACCTCCAAGCGCGCCAGCGCCTGAAGTAAATGGCCCGCCGCCATCGACGACATCCACACCA
>Ga0316187_10001647_pt1 | contig 19416 bp, 19 predicted proteins | sample CroRivburrow1_MG_FD_204927 | JGI IMG/M metagenome (GOLD analysis project Ga0316187, IMG submission 204927) | Coastal sediment microbial communities from Maine, United States - Cross River worm burrow 1 | ecosystem: Environmental > Aquatic > Marine > Coastal > Sediment | place: USA: Maine...
ACCTATTGATCAGCATTACCCTAATCATTGTTGGGCGCATCATCATTGGGTGGAAGCCAATTAAATTTTGAACGTCCGCTTTTGGCCGAAAGCGGACGTTCGGAAACAGAGGAAAATCGGGCAAAAAGATTTTTGTAAAAATTTGCTCTTTTTATACTGAAAACATCAAAACCGACAAATTCTTAAAGAAATCTTTTCAAAAAAGGCCGTTTTTGGCCTGCTTTTGATTGGAAAAGTGTAAAAATATTGAATAAATGACTAAAAATCGTCATTTCAGGCATATTTATACAAAAATCTTTTTGGCTGTTTTTAGCTCAAAATTGAGGTGATCCAGCGGCCGGTTTTGACGATCTCTTCGGGACAGACCGAGTGCTCCATCGGGTAGCTGTGCCAATCGACACTAAAGCCAAGCTCCTGAAGTTTGCGGTGCGAGTTATCACCCAGTGCGTAGGGAACCACCGGATCATTGACACCGTGGGCCATGAAGATCGGTGTGGATTTTGACTCCTCAAACAGTTCCGACTCTATCTTCTCGGCAATCGGCAGATAGCATGAGAGTGCCAGAACACCTGCCAGCGCTTCGCCCTGACGCATACCGACATGCAGTGCCATGGCCCCACCCTGCGAGAAACCTGCCAAGATGATCCGATCTGATGAAACACCGCGTAGCTCCTCGCGCTCAATCAGTAGTTGAATCTGTCTCGCCGACTCACGAATTCCCGCTTCATCCTGCTGGTAACCGATGTCGGTGTGTTTGATGTCGTACCAGGCAGGCATAATGAAGCCATTATTGATTGAGACCGGTATCGAGGGTGCATGCGGAAAGACAAAACGGATATTGAGATCATCAGGAATACCTAACTGCGGCACAATCGGTTCAAAGTCGTGACCATCCGCGCCCAGACCGTGTAGCCAGATGATGGTGGCTGTTGGATTCTCTCCTGTGAGAACTTCGATAGCTGGAAGCGTTCTGGTTTTCATCGCTGAAGCATGCCATGAAGAGCGTATAATCCGCAAATAGGCACGCTTTTTGCTCAGAGGTTATAGACATGTATGCTTGGCAGCGGGATCGTCAAACTCATACAGATATGAAACAGGCATGGGAGATCAGATGGGAACTGAGTGTAACACGGCTGATGCAGCGGGACATGAGGCTTACAACGAGCTTTTTGCCAACGCATGCAACCGTATCCACGCCTCTCTTGAAATCCCCACCATTATCCGCGCGACCGTCACCGCTGCACTTGAAACGATCCCTGCCAGGATCGGTGCAGCCGGGCTTCTGATTGATGGAGAGATGGGTTTTACCGAATGTTTGAATGGTGATGAGTGGATGCGCCTGCAACACCGCTTCAAATCCGGTGAAGGCGTGATTGGCCATCTTATGAAGAGCGGCCGCCCTTACCTGAGTAACAATGCATCAGCAGAACCCAAAGCCAACCCGGAAATTGATGTCCAGCTTGGTGGAGTAAAACAACTGATAGCCGTACCAATCTTTGGCAAACAGGATGGCCTTGTCGGCTGCATCCTCGTATTTAACAGCAAAAGAGATGCGTTCAGCGATAGTGATTTAAAACAGCTGGAGCGCCTTGCATCCATCGCATCTGTGGCGATCGACAATGCCATTCACATCTCTGAGAGCCGGCGCGTGGAGGCCGACCTTCAAAAATCAGTCGCTACCTATAAGACACTGGTTGAGCAGATTCCTGCTATCACCTACATCGCCACGCTGGATCGAAGCCAGGTGCTGTTTGTCAGTCCGCAGGTCGAATCGATTCTCGGCTTCAAACAGGATGAGTTTCTCTCCAGCCCCGACATGTGGCAGAAACAGATTCATGAAGAGGATCGGGAGCGGGTGCTCACTGAAGTTCGTGATGCCTATACCTCAGGCAAAGCCTTTCACTCCGAGTACCGAATCCATGCCGGTGATGGAAGCGAACTCTGGTTTAAGGATGCGGCATCTACGGTTCGGGATAACGATCAGGCGCTCTACCTACAGGGGGTGATGTATGACATCACCGATCGTAAACAGTTTGAAAACAGACTGATTCATATGGCCCATTTTGATCAGTTGACCCAACTGGCCAACCGCACACTGTTCCATGATCGACTGAATCAGGGCATTGCACAGGCCAAGCGTCACAAGCAGAAATTTGCTCTGCTCTATCTCGATCTTGATGGCTTTAAAGAGGTAAATGATACCCTGGGCCATGAGGCCGGTGATGAACTACTCAGGGATACAGCACTACGGCTACAAGAGAGTGTTCGAGAAATTGATACTGTGGCTCGAATGGGTGGTGATGAGTTCACGATTATCCTGAGCGATATCAAGAGCAGTGAAGATGCAGCATTTGTAGCCGAGAAAATTTTAAAGGCTGTATCCCGTCCGTATAAAAGCGTTGGCCCTGACCACCGGGTAAGTACCAGTATCGGTATTGCCCTCTATCCCGATGACACCACAGAGGCCGACCAACTGGTTACCGCAGCTGATAATGCGATGTACCAGGCGAAAAATAGCGGTAAAGACCGCTTCTGTTTCAAATAAAAATTGATATAAAAACCGAAGAGCCGAAGCCCGGTCTAAAGATTAAGAGGCGCCGCCATTCTGGTTGTACATCTGCAGGAGCTTGGACTCCAGATTCCTGTTAGGTGCTGCTGTTTCAGTTGCCTGACGCGCTTCGGAAGAGATTGAGACCTGATCATCTGCATTAACACCACGACTTGTCTCAGCCACAGGCTGAGCCGTGGGCCTAGCGCTCTGCTGGAGCAGTCGATTAATAAATCCATCTGTAGGATGAACAGTTAGTGCCACATCAATCTCCTCTTTAGAAACGTTGAAAAACCTTGGGTCCAGACCCAACACGCTTCTCTACAATGTTATTCATCGGAAACCGGAAGCCCGACTTTAGTAAAAAAGTAAAATACTTTTATTCTTTTTGCATTGGCCGAAATGCGGCTTATGATCAGCTGCAGTGATGAGAAAGAAGCAGCATATCCATATTCTTGGTATCTGTGGCACCGCCATGGCAGCCATAGCCAACCTTGCAAAAGAGAGTGGCTTTGAGGTGACTGGATCCGATGCTGGCATCTATCCGCCGATGTCGGATTATCTTACATCACTCGATATCCCTGTTCAGCCATTCAGTGAAGCCAATCTTGATCCTGCCCCTGACCTTTGTGTCATCGGCAATGCGATGAGCCGAGGCAATGTGGAAGTGGAGGCGATTCTAAACCGGGGATTGTCTTACTGCTCTGGCCCGGAATTTGTCGGCAATCATATCCTTCCCAATAGGCATGCCGTTGTCGCAACCGGCACGCATGGAAAAACAACCACATCGAGCATCATGGCACATCTTCTGGAAGAGGCAGGACAAAGCCCCGGATTTCTGATCGGCGGCATTCCGGAAAACTTCGATGGCGGCGCACGCCTTGGCGGAGGCGAATGTTTTATACTCGAAGGCGATGAATATGACACCGCCTTTTTCGACAAGCGCTCCAAGTTTTTGCACTACCACGCCAGAACGGTAATCCTGAACAATCTCGAATATGATCATGCCGATATCTTTCCTGATCTGGATGCGATCAAACTGCAATTTTCACACCTGCTTCGCACCGTGCCTGCCAACGGCAATATCATCATTAATGCAGATGATCCAAACCTTACCAATGTGCTTGAAATGGGTTGCTGGACGCCTGTCACAACTTTTGCGCAGTTGGGCCATGAAACAGCCGAATGGCAGTGGGAGGCCACCGCCAAAGACGGCTCTTCATTCAAGCTCTACCACCATCAAATCTGCCTGATTGAAGCCCGATGGGGGATGCTCGGCATCCATAATGTTGCCAACGCCTGCGCAGTGGCCGCAGCAGCTACCCTGCTTGGCATTCTGCCTGACATCATCAAAGCAGCCTTTGAATCTTTCGCAGGCATCAGACGCCGCATGACACTGGTGGGAGAGTCGAATGGAATCCGAATCTTCGACGATTTTGCCCACCACCCCACCGCCATCGCAGGCATGGTATCGGCAGCCAGGCACGCCATGAAAACCGATGGCAGGCTCTGGGTGATTGTTGAACCACGCAGCAACACCATGCGTACCAGAATTCATCAGGATCGTCTGCCAAAATGCTTTGATGATGCAGATCGAGTGATTTTTGCTCCCGCTTCGGATCGGAATCTCGAAGCGGATGAGGTGCTCGATACCGAGCTGGTATGCAGCCTGATTGGCGACCATGCCGTGGTGCTCCCCGATGTAGATAGCATCATCGATTATATCGCAGCCGGCTCAGCCTTTGGAGATGATCTGTTGATTCTCAGCAATGGTGGTTTTGATGGCATTCATCAGCGTCTTCTGAAAACTTTGATGACCAACTGAAACAATCCTCTACCTGAACCGACCCATCATCGCTATGCTTCCGTGCCATGCGATATTCACGATTTCTTGCCCCTACTCTCCGCGATGATCCGGCTGATGCCGAAGTCATCTCGCACAAACTTCTACTTAGAGCAGGTTTTATTCGCCGTGTAACTTCCGGCGTATATGATTTTTTGCCGATGGGTCTACGCGTGCTGCGCAAAATAGAGCAGATTGTACGCGAAGAGATGAACCGCGCCGGTGCACAGGAACTACTGATGCCAATGGTGCAACCTGTTGAGTTGTGGGAGAAGTCCGGCCGTTGGGAAAAATATGGCCCGGAGCTTTTGAGAATCAAAGATCGTCATAATCATGAATCGTGCCTTGGCCCGACCCATGAAGAGGTGATCTGCGATCTGGTTTCCCGTGAATTGCGCTCTTACAAACAACTACCCATGAATCTCTACCAGATTCAGTCCAAATTCCGTGATGAGATTCGTCCGCGTTTCGGGCTGATGCGTGGCCGTGAGTTTATCATGAAAGATGCCTACTCTTTCCATGCTGATGAGGCGTGTCTGGAAGCTGAGTATGAAAATATGTTTAAAGCCTACCAGCGAATCTTTACCCGTCTGGGTCTGAAGTTCCGTCCTGTTGAAGCCGATACCGGTTCCATTGGAGGCAGTGCAAGTCATGAGTTCCACGTATTGGCTGAATCGGGTGAAGATCTGATTGCTCACTGTGATGCCTGTGAATATGCAGCTAATGTTGAGATGGCCGAATCAACCCGTAACATTCCAACCTGTGTTGCCGCCGACATGGCAGGCGTAGACACACCCAACGCCACCTCTGCAGAAGATGTGGCTGCATTCCTTAATGCTGATATCGCACAACTGGTGAAAACACTGGTCTACCGCGTTACTGGTGGTCCTGAAGATGGCAACATCGTTGCCGCTTGTGTGCGTGGTGACGATCAACTACAGGAGATCAAGCTGATCCGTGCTCTTGGTGCTGATGGTATAGAGATGGCCTCTGATGAAGAGATCAAGTCAGCTGGTGGCATAGTAGGTTTTGTTGGCCCGGTAGGACTAAGCTGCAAACGACTGTTTGATGACACGCTGAAAGACGCAATCGGCCTGATCGCCGGTGCCAACAAGAGAGATATGCATATCACCGGGCTTGATATCAGCCGTGATGAATCTGCTGCAGAGTTCACAGACCTGCGTCAAACCCGCGAAGGTGACAACTGCCCCAAATGTGAAGGCAAGGTAGAACTCTCCCGAGGTATCGAGGTGGGTCATATCTTTGCACTGGGAACCTGCTACTCCGAACCGATGGAAGTTCAGTTTCAGAATCAGGAAGGCAAACGCACAACAGCAACAATGGGCTGCTACGGTATCGGTGTATCGCGGCTGATGGCTGCTGTAGTTGAGCAGTGCAATGATGAGAATGGCATCGCATGGCCTACAGATCTGGCCCCTTTCCAGGTTGCTATTATCACAATGGGTAAGAGTGACACAGGCATGGAAGCGTCTGAAAAGATCTACAACCAGTTACTGGATGCCGGAATCGAAGTGCTCTGGGATGACCGTAAGGAGCGTCCGGGTGTGAAGTTCAAAGATGCTGAACTGATGGGCCTGCCTGTTCATCTGGTTGTTGGTGATCGCGGCCTTGAAAACGGCATTGTCGAAATCCGACGTCGCAATGAAGATAAAGAAGAGGTTCAACTGGACCAGATATTGTCCGCTATAGAGACCATGCTTGACAGGAGCCAGCCCTGAAAAGACGAATTGTCGATTACCTGGTCGGAGCCTCTGCTAAAGGTGTTCTGGCAGGTATTCTGATTGCGGGTTTTGCCATCTCGCTCCCCTTCTGGATCATGTCAACTCCGGAAGAGAAGCAACATATGGCGCAGACCACAACGGCCAAAACCATTGTAGAGAAGAGCACCGGCTCTCTCGACATCAAACCTAATGAGAAAGATGAGCTGCGTGAGATGCTCAAGCCTGTAGAAAAACCACAGTCGCCTGACTTTGAACAGGAGATCTGGGTTCAGGATATCAAAAAACTCATTAAGCGATGGGTTCCTGATCCTGATGAGGCTGAAACCATTGCCCGCTGGGTCTACCTCTACAGTGTACGTTTTGAACTCTCACCTGAACTCGTGCTTGGCCTGATATCAGTGGAGTCCAATTTCGACCACTTTGCAGTTAGCAGTGTTGGTGCGCGCGGTTTGATGCAGGTGATGCCGTTCTGGAAAAAAGAGCTGGGATCTCCGGATGACAATCTGTTTGAGATAGAGACCAATATCAGATACGGCTGTGCCATTGTTCGCCACTACATCAAACGTTACAAAAAAATCGACCGGGCTCTTGCAGCCTACAACGGCTCCCTTGGCCGCAGTAAATACCCCAACAAGGTCTTTACCCAGATGCGAAGGTTCAAAGCCACCAGAGAAGACAGCTCTACCACCAAAGGGTAGGCCTAAGATATAGCCTACGTGTGCTGTATTACTACGTTTGGAAACTCTTCCTCCCCGTTCAGTTGTCTGCCGACGACTGCATGGATGCAGGAGGTAGAGCAACGCATGGAGAAGTTGCCGAGGGAACCCGTCAGGGCAGGTAAATGCCGGGGTGCCTTTCTTTCGTTCTATTTGATTCAGGCCATCCCTGGCCTTCAGGGCCTAGCCCCGCCTTGCAGGCGTCCAAATCAGCTCTCCTGCTGATTTGTGGGCAAGCAAAGAAATGAACATAACTATTATTAGTAATATTTTCTTTCTGATTTAAACCAAACCAGCTTGGATTAAGTTCTCTCTAACTTACAGCTACTCTGAACACATCCTGAAACATCTCGGTTGTCAGGCGTTTTGTTTGGGTGTTGTAACGCGAACAGTGGTAGGAGTCATAAAGCTTTCGCCCATCGGGGAGCTCGTGAACTGCTCCATGGGCAAACTTCAATGAACTCAGTTTCAAGCCATAAGCTCGAAGCACTGCCTGGTGTGCAACCAGCCCCAAGGCAAAGAGATTACAATCAGATGGCAACTGATCTATTTCATGAGTCAGGAACGGATTGCAGTTTTTGATCTCTGAGGTCTCCGGTTTATTCTGAGGTGGAAGGCACTTCACCGCATTGGTGATGCGCACACCTGTAAGCTCAAGGCCATCATCAACATGTTCGGAAACAGGACTATTGGACAGCCCCAGATCAAAGAGTGTCTGATAGAGAAGGACACCTGCGTAATCACCGGTAAACGGACGTCCGGTCTGATTGGCTCCATGCATGCCGGGTGCGAGCCCTACCACAAGAAGTTTTGGTGATGCATCGCCAAAGGCTGGAACCGGTGCTGCGAAATAGGATGGATACTTTTCACGCACATCATCAAGGAACTCTGCAAGCCTTGGACAGCTCCTGCATTCCGGATTAAACGACTTCAGATCAGACAACCGACTTCATCGCTTCAGCCATCATGCGCAAAGCCCGGCCACGATGAGATACTGACGCCTTCTCTTCAGCCGTGGCGTGAGCAAAACGTTTCTCAAGCTCAGTGGAGTAAAAGAGAGGGTCGTAACCAAACCCTTCGCTGCCATCAAGCGAATCCATGATCACGCCATCGACCCGACCTTGGGCCGTGATGGGCTTCTGCTCATTCGGAAAAGCAAGATGAAGTGCACAGATAAAATAGGCACTTCGATCTTCTGCCGGTTTCATCTCTGTTAACAATTTATCGTTGTTATCTGCATCACTGGCATGCTCACCGGCATACCGGCTGGAGAAAACTCCAGGGTCACCGTCAAGCGCATCAACGCAGAGTCCTGAATCATCAGCCAGAGCCGGCAGCTTGTTTGCATAGGCAAATGCCTCGGCCTTCTTAGCAGCGTTCTCCGCAAAGGTTTCGCCATCTTCATCCACATAGACAAATGCCGTCGCATCAGCAGAGACTACTTCAATGCCCAAATCGGAGAGAATCGCGACAATCTCTCTACGCTTCTTTGCATTATTGCTGGCTATCACCATTCTCATTGAGAAAGCTCCCTGATGATCTTTTTTATTCGCCTGCTGCCCGAAGCTGTAGGGCAGCCAGATCGGCAATGCCCTTATCCGCCAGCATCTTTAACTGCATAAACTGATCCCATGAAAGCGGCTTATCCTCGGCAGTTGCCTGCACCTCAACCACACCACCATCCGGAGTCATAACAAAGTTGGCATCCATCTGAGCCTTAACATCCTCGGAGTACTGCAGATCAAGCAGGGCACTATTTTCAACAAAACCACAGCTAACGGCTGCGACCTGACCCATGATCGGATCACTCTCAAGTGTGCCGTTCTCAAGCAGCGTGTTAACAGCTCTGCGCAGAGCAACCCATGCTCCGGTGATCGCTGCTGTACGTGTACCGCCATCGGCCTGCAAGACATCACAATCAAGGCTAATCGAACGAGGCCCCAGCTGATCCAGATCAACCACGGCTCTGAGGGATCGACCAATAAGACGTTGAATCTCAACAGTGCGCCCGGTCTGCTTACCACGGGCCGCCTCACGACCACCGCGGGTATGCGTTGCCCTTGGCAACATACCGTACTCAGCAGTCACCCAGCCGCGCTCCGTGCCACGTAGAAATGGGGGCTGACGCTCCTCAACACTGGCAGTGCAGAGCACACGTGTGTTGCCAAAGCTGATCAGGGCAGAGCCTTCAGCATAACTGTTAAATGTTGTATCAATTGAGACAGGGCGGAGTTCATCCGCCTTACGATCTTCGCGCATTCTATTCCTCTTGTTTTAAAATATCTGAACAGATGCATCCAGGCATCTGTTTTAATTATGCAAAGACAAAAGTGCTGTCTTGGCTTTGCTCACAAAATCAAAAAAACTTTCAATTTGGCAGCCCATCCCTGGGCTGCACGGGTCAATCTACTCTATTTTCCGGCCAGCCAGACTTTCAGCTTATCAGCAGGAAGCATGCCTCCGAGTTTTCTGCCATCTTTGGAGATAATGGTCGGTGTGCCATTGATTTTTAACTTTCTTGCAAGAGCCGCGATCTCATCCAGTGGGGTTTCACAACCGGAACCTGTGATCGGCTTATCATTCAACATCACCTGCTGTAGTGCCCCGTGGCGATCTTTGGCGCACCAGATCGCTTCAGACTTCCGTTTTGCATCAGGGTGAAGCTGAATCAATGGCATGAGGAAGGTATAAACCTTCACCCCTTTCACATCCTTCAGAACCTCTTCAAACTTTCTGCAGTAAGGGCAATCCGGGTCAGTAAATACTGCCATCTCTGCGCCTTTGGGATCACCGGAAACAATCGCTTTATCCAGCGGCAACACGCTCCACGCTATTTTGTTAATCTGCTCAAGCCTTGCGGCGGTGAGATCTTTTTTACCGGCAGTTTCAAAGAGATGCCCTGTGATCAGATACTTCCCACTCCGATCGACGTAATAGACATTGCTGCCAACAACAATTTCATAGATGCCTGTAACAGGTGTGCTCCAGACAGAATCAATATTCATATCACCGTTCTGCTGGCGAATCTGATCAGCTATTTTTGGTGCAACATTCGGGTCATCAGCCGCCTGTAGTGTGGCTGGCAGTAACATCAACAGAATAAACAGTAATCGCATCATTTCCCCCCTTCTTGTTCTTTAGTAATGAGCGACATGGTGGAGAAGCCAACTTCTCCCTGCAAGTGCAATTTCCACATCTTTTTTTAGAGACAGTGACCGACAAAAAAACTATGAGAGAAGCTTAACCATCTGATTTGAGTGCCTGAAGGATTGCATCACTATCTGCTTTATCTTCCCAGTGCAGCGCACCAATACGTGTTTTGAGAATGCTGCTATCAGCACCAATCACCAGCGTAGTCGGCAGACCACGCACACCCAGACGCCCAGCCTTAACCATGTCACCTTTCAGTGCAGGAAACATAAGTCCTTTTGACTTCAGAAATGCTGCTGCATCTGAAATATCACTATCCAGTGATACAATGATCATCTCAACATCGCTGTTTGCTTTGCTCCATGCCTCCATCGTTGGCATCTCGCTACGACATGGCGGGCACCAGCTTGCCCAGAAATGGAGCACAACCGGTTTACCCTTGTAGTCTGCCAGCGACTTCACTGCACCTGACATATCTTTCCACTCATACTCCACTGCAAACAGTGGTGATGCTGAAATAATCAGCCCCGCAAGAAGAGCAGTCAGTTTCAATTTCCAATAAGCCATAATCAGGTTCCTTATCATTTTTTCAGTAGTCGGAGTTCAGCGTGATTTCTTGCAACAATTCGATTCAACCGTAAGCTTGCTGACCATGCGCCACTTCACATCCCTGCTTATGATCGCTGCCCTGCTCTCAGTCAGCAGCCTTCCTATGCTGCCGCAGACACCTGTCTGTCACGCAGCAGAAGCTAATGCGGAATGCAGTACATGTCACACTGACGATGCGATTGATCCCCATGCAAAACATGAAGAAGTTGCCCATATGATGCATGGCAAACAGGGCATGGAGATACATCACCAGAGCAGTGAGCATCAACCCATGCAGCATGAAAAGAGCGTCCATGACCACGGCGACATGAACCATCAAATGGAATCGGATGACCATCAGATGCATCAGCAGCCTGACTCCATGCACCAACATAAATCGGCTCTCTCAACAGCTGAGAAAGAGTGCCGTATTGAGTGTGGCTGCGGCTGCAACAGCAGTGTGGATGGATTTCCACAGGCGCTGTCACCTCATATCATACCAGTTATCCATTTTGAAACAGGCGAGCAGATTACTCGCATTGAGCCAGAAGCTTTTCCAGCTCTTCAATCAACAATCAACGCTGTACCTCCTCCACCTCCTAAACACTCCTGATAGATCCCAACAATTGAATCCTGGCAACTGCCGGGAGCTAGCGCGCATGCTTTTCTGATCAGAACCTCAGGTTCGAATCAGTTGCATGCCGTGGATTTATTATCAGATATTTAGGAGATTAAATTGAAAATAACAAAAATTCTGGGCATCGCATTTGCGGCGGCCCTAAGCATGACTGCTGTAAACAGCGCTGTGGCTAGTGAGTGTGGCCTATCCTGCTGTATCGCAGCAGGTGTTGATGGCGTAGGTGGCGACACTGGTCTCACCCTTAGCCTGCAGTATGACACGATGAATATGAAAACCATTAAACAGGGCACAAGCAAACTATCACCACAACAGGCAAGGCTTGCCGATGGTGGTATGGCTGATGCGGTTCCGACCAAGATGGTGATGTCAAAATATGCAATTAACATGTCGTACCGTCTCGATGAAAATAACGCTTTCATACTGACTGTTCCTTATGTCATTAACGATATGGATATGCTTAACCCTATGGGCATGCCGATGACCATGGACACCATCAGTGGCATGGGCGATGTTTCATTTCTATACCTGCGTGATCTGTACAAAGATGCTGATATGCGCACCCGTCAACGTTTCTCTGTTGGTGTTGGTGTGAAAGCACCCACTGGCAAATCAAAGTCGCGCAATTCAACAGGTAGACTGGTTCATATGATGATGCAGGCCGGTACCGGCTCGTGGGATGGTCTACTTCTTGCCAACGGAACATTCGGCTTTGGTGAACATGAAGATGGTGGTGCCAAGTGGTTCCTCAGCCCATCGGCCATGTATCAGGTCAATACTAAAAACGACCTGGGCTACAAGGTTGGTAACCGCCTGAACTACGATCTTTCAGCTCGTTATCGCGTTACATCCAGCTTTAATGTGAAACTGGACATGAATGGTGTCTACTCCAGCAGTGACAGCACGGATGGCACGATTGATTCCAGTGGGTTGGTTGCATACCAGAACCCGATGTCGATTATCGATAAGGTTCAGAATACAGGTCTGCACTCCATCTTCCTCTCTCCAGGTGTGCAGTGGGTGGTAACGCCTGAGTTCATTCTGAGCGGTGAGTATCGCATTCCGGTCTACCAGAATGTGAACGGTGTTCAGCAAGTGACTGATAACTGGTTCTTTCTACGCGCAACAACGCGTTTTTAGCACCAGACAAACAAGAGGGGGCCGTTTAGGCTCCCTCTTTCCTCAGATTAAGGAGATACGAAATGAGACAATTTATGATTCTAATGAGCCTACTTCTTCTAATGCCATTTCAGGCTGCAGCGGAGATCATGGTTGAGGGTGCGTGGGTACGACTTCCGCCACCAGTTGCCGATACTGCGGCCGGATACATGACCATTCGTAACCACGGTGACAAAGCAGTTGAAATAACAGGAATTAAAACTGGCATTGCTGAACATCCGGAATTCCATTCAATGGCGATGCATGATGGCATGATGCATATGAAGAAGATGGAGAAGGTGGTCATTCCAGCACATGGTGACATCAGCTTCGATCCGGGCAGCAATCACCTGATGCTGATCGGACTTACAAGAGCGATTAAATCCGGTGAACACCTGATGATCACACTGGAGACATCCGATGGACAATCAACCATGATTCATGCAGAAGTACGGGATATGCGTAGTGCATCCCCGTCTCACGAGAGCAGTGATGATTCCCAAGGCCATCACGGTATGCACCACTAAGGAGAGATCATGACTGACAAGAAAAACTCGCCAAATGAAGAAGTTTCATCCGAACGTCGCAATGTTCTGATCGGAGCCGGAATGCTTGGAGCCGGGGCTCTGGCTACGGCTGCAACGGTCTCTTCGGCCTTTGCCGGTGAACACGGACACATGGATCACGGCAAACATACCGGCAGCAAACACGCCAAGATGATTGCTCTGCTGCATGAGTGCATACGTACCGGTGATGTCTGCATCAACCACTGTCTGATGGAGTTCAAGTCTGGCGACACCGCTATGGCTGACTGTGCCAAAGTGGTGTTGGAGACCGGTGCTTTCTGTGCCGCCCACGCCAAGATGGCTACGCTTGAATCAAAACACATGAAAGAGATGTGTGAGCTCTCCATCAAAATGTGTGCGGATTGCGAGAAAGAGTGCCGTAAGCACGAGAAGAAGCACTCAAGCTGCAAGGCATGCGCTGATGCTTGTGCGGCCTGCATCAAAGAGTGCAAGGCGTTCCTGAAAGCGTAACGGAATTCTGTAAAAGGGTGCAATAGCATCCGTACGATCCCATGGATGGGTCGTCAAAATTAACGACTACAGGAGTTGATTTTGTAAGCAAAGGTGAAACCACGCTTTCACCTTTGCGTCCATAAATAACAGCAGGGATGCTGGTATTTATTTCAACCAAGTTGACCTGCTGTAACAGAGTCAACAGCATAACCGGCCGGTAATGAAAATTGCCGGCCGTTTTTGTTTCACCCCTTTAAGGAGATTATATTGGCATCCCTCTTTTCACGTCTCACCAAAGGCCTAAGCCGCAGCCGCGACTCTCTCGCCCAGATACTACCGACCAAGAGTGAAAAAAAGCCGCTCTCAGAGAGTGAGTGGATAGATGTTGAAGATGGCCTGATCATGGCTGACTGTGGTGCTGAACTGGCGATGGCTCTGGTTGAGAAAGCCAAAAAAGATCGACGTGATCCACTTGCTTCCCTGAAACAGGCGATGACTGCAAAAGTGGAGAATCACGCACCTATTCAGCATCCCGATTCAGGCCCGTTTGTACTGCTGGTGATCGGCGTGAATGGCACAGGCAAAACCACCACCATCGGCAAACTGGCAACCATGTTTGCCAGTGAAGGTAAGAAAGTACTCGTGGGCGCTGCAGACACCTTCCGCGCTGCTGCTGTGGATCAACTGGCAGTATGGGTTGAGCGTGCCGGTGCCGATATGATTCGCCAGCATGATGGCGCTGACCCCGCCGCTGTCGCATTCGATACCGTTCAAAGCGGTGTTTCCCGTGGTTATGATGTGATCATTGTCGATACAGCAGGAAGAGTTCAGACCGACAGAGGATTGATGGATGAGTTGGCCAAGGTTCGCCGCGTGATCACCAAAGCCTATCCGGAAGCTCCGCATGAAGTGTGGCAGGTGGTTGATGGTGGAACAGGCCAAAATGCCGTGGTTCAAGTTGAGAAGTTCCGTGATATCGCTGGCACAACAGGCCTGATTGTCACCAAACTCGATGGTTCAGCCAAGGGTGGCATAGTGCTGCAACTGGCAGATAAGTTCGGTATGCCAATCCGCTATATCGGTGTAGGTGAAACACTGGAAGATCTGATGCCGTTTGATGCCGAAGCCTTTATCACCAGCCTGCTACCGGAGCAGGAAGAATTAGAAGAATAGTCCATTGGGATACGCTATGAGCGTCTTCAGATTAGAGGCAGGAAGCTCGAATCAATCCGAAACCCCTGACCACCGGTTAGGAGTATTTCACCTTTCATGTTACCCTCTATTTCATAAAGAGACTGAAAGCTTCTTCGAAACCACTCTTGAATAAGCCCTTCCCCTGTTTTTCCATCATTTAAAAAGCAGCACTTTCTTGAAACTCTGAAGCGCTTGCGACAGAGCAGAACACAACCAAGCAAGCTCATTTGCGGCACTGATCATTCGTTCATGAAATTCCACGCATCTAACAAAGAGGAAACGCATGAACACACTGTCACTGGGCGTCATTGGGACTTCAAAAAAAATCGATGAGCAACGTCTACCCATCCACCCGGAGCATCTCTCTAGAATTCCAAAACAGCTTCGTAGCCAACTGATATTTGAAGAGAATTATGGCAAACCGTTCGGTATTTCAGACTCAGAGATTGCTGCACAGTGCGGCGGCATCGCTACGCGCCACGAGCTACTGGCCGACGTTGGTTCAGTGATCATTGCCAAGCCGGTGCTGGCCGATCTACTGGAGCTTAAGGAGGGGGGAACCCTTTGGGGCTATGTGCATTGTGTTCAGCAGCGTGACATCACCCAGGCCGCACTTGATCGTAAGCAGACGCTCATTGCCTTTGAGGATATGTTTGTCTGGGCACCAAATGGTCAGATGGGGCGACACACGTTCTATAAAAATAACGAAATGGCCGGCTACTGTGCCGTCATCCATGCGCTACAACTTAAAGGTATTGATGGCCACTACGGTAACCAGCGTAAAGTGATCATCTTCAGCTTTGGCGCGGTCAGCCGTGGCGCGATCTACGCGCTCAAGGCGCATGGTTTTAGAGATATCACCATCTGCACTCAGCGCCCCGATCATGAGGTGCGTGAAGAGGTGCTTGATTGCCACTACGTCAAAATCAGGGAAGGTCGTGAGGGCGAGCCACGTATGGTTGTGGTTGAACACGATGGAACACTGCGACCGCTGACCGAGCTGATCAGCGAAACCGATATCATCGTCAACGGCACCTTTCAATCAACGGAAAGCCCTACCGACTTTGTCATTGAATCAGAAAGTGCATGCCTCAAACCCAACAGCCTGATTGTTGATGTCAGTTGTGATGAAGGCATGGGATTCTTTTTTGCCAAACCCACCACATTCAAAAAGCCGATGTTTAAGTTTGAAACAGTCGATTACTACGCCGTAGACCATACACCCAGCTATCTCTGGGAGAGTGCAACACGCTCAATCTCTGCAGCACTTGTTGTTTATCTGCCATCCGTGTTGGAAGGCCGTGGTGCCTGGCAGAATAATGAGACCATTCGAAAGGCGATAAATATTGATAGTGGTGTGATTCAGAACCCCTTGATTCTCTCATTCCAGAATCGTCATCTGGACTACCCACACGCTCACTTCAACCCTGTTGAAGAGTGTGTGTCTGACAAAGTTGTTGCTTAAGGATTCTGGTTGAACTAAAAAAGGGTCAAGGCCCTTTTAGTTTAAAATAGTTCCTCGGCAATCGAATCTGCAAAGGGTAGCCCTTTGTCGGTCAAGTGAAGATGGTCGCCTTCCCAAACCAGTTTCTTATCAGCCAGCCACGGAGCAAGTTCGTTTCCGGATCGTGTTTGGATATCATTACCGAAACGTTCGGTGAACCACACGTTACTAACACCGCCTGTACGGCGCAGTCCCTGCCATAGTGCTTCGGCCTCGGCCGTCCCTTTCGGCAACCTTTCATTGCTGTTAATCGCCCTTCCGTCTTTTAGGACGGACTCAATATATTTGTCCGGGTTTCTGATGTTGCTGTAGCGGGTCACACCACCATCTTCAGTGTCCCATTTTCCGGATGCTCCCGCCCCTATTCCAACGTAATCACGGTAGAGCCAGTAGCCATCGTTGTGACGGCATTCCTGCCCCGGCTTGGCGAAGTTGGAAACCTCATAGGCTTGGTAGCCCGCTTCTGCCAACCGTTCCCTTGTTTTAAAAAGGAATTCAAGCGCCAGCTCATCGTCCGGAAGCAGTGCTGCAACCTTCTCAACCTCGGCGGCTAGTTTGGTGTGTGGCTCCACGGTGAGCTGATAACAGGAGAGATGCTCCGGCCCCAGTCTCATCACCTCTTCGAGTGTCTTAAACCACTGCTCAAGCGTCTGATTCGGCAGTCCATACATCAGATCAAGATTGATGTTTTCAAACCCTGCCGCCCTTCCGGCCTTTAGGGAGGCAACTGCCTGCTCGCCGCTATGAATACGCTCCAGCCATTTGAGTTCAGCATCGTCCAGACTCTGCACACCGATGGATAGACGGTTGACTCCAGCTTGTCTGAATCCAGCGAAGTTCGACTGATCCACCGTTCCGGGATTGGCCTCAAGTGAAATCTCAATATCATCACTAAACCGGAAAAGTTCGGAAGCCTTAGAGATCACCGATTCAATCAGCGAAGCGGGCGCGAGTGACGGCGTGCCGCCACCAAAAAAGATCGAGCTGACGATTCGGTTTGAAAATTGTGGCTGTTCAGCCCAAGCAGCAATCTCTGTTAACAGAGCTTCCCGGTATCTGACCCAGTCATGGCTATCGCGCACATGTGAATTGAAATCACAGTAGTGACACTTATGCACACAGTAAGGAATGTGCACGTATAAAAGAAGAGGATTTAATGATGGCATGAACAGGAATCGATATTGCTGTAGGAGCTATTGATTTCAATCAAGGCGAGAAGAGCGAAGTTTGCTGTTTGCAAATGAGCGATGACAAGGTGAATTGCGCCAAGGTGAATCAAGCTTGCAAGAGAGAAGGCACCCTGGGGTGTCGCGCAAGAGAAGGTCCCCTGGGGGAACAACGCCGAGTGAGATCAATAGAATCACAGCAATGCGATTTCGTAGTTTTCTGGCGCCAGATTGGCATCACTCTGAAAGCTAATCTCTTTGCCCAGAAACTTTTCAAGCGAAGCGACCTCCTCACCCTCTTCACCCAACATCAGATCAATCAGGCCGGGGTGTGCGATCACCATCAGTTTCTCACATGGATAAGCGCGTGCTTCGGCCACTATCTCTCTGAAAAGCTGATAGCAGATCGTGGTGAGGCTCTTGACATGCGCTGATCCGTTGCAACGTTCGCACTCCTGCTGAAGCGCTCTACCGAGTGAATCCCGTGTTCGTTTACGGGTCATCTCCACAAGTCCGAGCGAGGAGAGTTGAGCCACATTGGTCTTCGACTTATCCCGTTTCAGTGCTTCGTTGAGCACCTCCATCAGTCGGCTCTTGTTCTCATCCTCCTGCATATCAATGAAATCCACGACAATGATACCGCCAAGATTTCTGAGCCTGAGTTGATGCACAATCTCGCGCACCGCCTCAAGATTGGTTTTAAAGCCGGTCTCCTCCATGTTTCGGGAGCCAACAAACGAGCCTGAATTAACATCAATGGCAACCAGAGCCTCTGTCTGGTCAATGACAATATGACCGCCGGATCGTAGTGAGACTTTACGCTTAAGCGCTCCGTTGATCGCCTCTTCCACACCGTAAACATCAAAGATCGGACGTTCACCAGGGTAGTAGTAGAGCCGCTTGGCGACCTCCGGCATAAACCTTCGAGCAAACTTTTTCATGCTCTGATACGCCTCACGTGAATCGATGTGAATCTTCTCCACTTCATCATCAACATAATCACGCATCACGCGCAGATAGAGATTCAAATCGGTGTAGATCATGGAAGCAGGCGCTGCATGTCTGCTTCTCTTTTCAAGGTCCTGCCAGAGCCGGTGAAGGAAATCGAGATCCTGCTTCAGATCTGCTGCAGGCCGCCCCTCTGCTACGGTTCGAATGATCAGACCGCCACCTTCAGGTTTGATCTCCCGGCCTATTGCAAGAAGACGCTCACGCTCTACAGAATCTTCAAGCCTGCGGGCAATACCAACGTGATCAACATTTGGAAGATAGACAAGATATCTTCCGGCAAGGCTTAACAGGCTGGTGAGTCTTGGCCCTTTGGAGGCAATAGGGTCTTTCGACACCTGTACCAGAATCTCCTGCCCCTCTTTAAGCAGTGTAGAGATTGGAGGGATCGGACGGCGTTGCGCCTGCTCCTGATCAACACTACCGTCGGCAGCCTCTTCAGACTCTTCGGCAGCAGCAAATTCAACATCATGCGACTCCGGAACCGCAATATCTCCGGCATAGAGAAAACCTGATTTCTCCATACCAATATCTACAAAAGCAGCCTGAATACCCGGCAGAACCCGCTGAACTTTACCTTTATAGATATTGCCTTTAAGACCGCGCTCACTCTCGCGTTCAAGATAGAGCTCTTCAGCTAAGCCGCTCTCAATACGGGCGATACGTGTCTCAAACGGTGCAACATTCACCAACAACTCTGCACTCATTCAGTTCTCTCCCTCTGAAGCTTCATCAATAGCTCTCTGGTTAAAGCAACAGGCAGGCCAATCACATTGTCCATCGGCCCTTCAATAGCCTCAATAAAGCTGGCTGCTCCTGCCTGAATGGCATAAGCCCCCGCCTTATCAAGCACCTCATTATGCTCCAGATAAACATCCAGCTCATGGTCATCAACATCACGGAAACGAACACGGGTCTCCATCATACCATCAAGAATATGATCTCCCAACCGTACACAAACTGCTGTAAACACCTTGTGCTCTCTCCCTGAAAGCTGCTGAATCATCTTTCTGGCTTCCGACATATCAACCGGTTGCCCCAGCGCCGCTCCATCCAGTGCCACAAGCGTATCTGCTGCAATCACCGGGTGATCGTCAACCGAACATGCCGCTGCTTTCATTCTGCACAGACGCTGAACCATCG
>Ga0316187_10001650_pt1 | contig 19387 bp, 15 predicted proteins | sample CroRivburrow1_MG_FD_204927 | JGI IMG/M metagenome (GOLD analysis project Ga0316187, IMG submission 204927) | Coastal sediment microbial communities from Maine, United States - Cross River worm burrow 1 | ecosystem: Environmental > Aquatic > Marine > Coastal > Sediment | place: USA: Maine...
AGTGAATCCTCTCCACAACTGGTGCAATGCCTTGGTACCGCCTCAACCCAGCCACAGGCATGACATCTTAACTGTCTTGCCCGCCTGTGCAGAGTGAGGTTGAGTGAACAGGATCTGCACTTGGGAACATCACCACAGGCGGTGCATTGAAGTGCCGGAGAGTAACCACGCCGGTTAAGAAACAGGATCGACTGCTGCCCCTGCTCGCATGTCTTCTCCAGTGCGGTTAGTAGTTTGTCTGACAGCACCTCGTGACCATCACGCAGATCGACCACTTCAGACGTGATATATGCATGCGGACTGATCCGCTCAGGTAGTTCAAGCAGTTGCATCGTGCCGCCCTTCACCTGACGCCAGCTCTCAAGGCTTGGTGTGGCCGTACCCAGCACAACAGGAACCTTCATCTCCTGCCCAAGCAGAAGCGCCATATCCCTTGCAGAATAGGCCACACCATCATGCTGCTTAAATGAGCTGTCATGCTCTTCATCTACAACGATGAAGCCTAGCTTAGGCAGAGGAAGAAAAAGGGCAGAGCGGGTGCCTATAAGCACATCAAGGCTACCCAGCTGCTCAAGAACAGCCCTGCGATCATCCACACCCATGGCTGAGTGCCAGATTCCGATCCGGGCGAATCGGGATTGAAGTCTTTCAAGCCACATCGGTGTCAGTGCGATTTCAGGAACAAGAATAAGCACTTGTCTTCCCAGCTTCGCATGCTCCTCTGCGGCCCTGAGATAAACTTCGGTTTTACCCGAACCGGTTGCACCGAACAGCAGGTGTGCCTTAAACCCATCTATATTTTCCATAATCGTTTCAAACGCCTTCTGCTGAGCAGGGCGAAGCTTGATGGCTGGTTTATCAGAAGTTGTGGAAGGGCCTTCCGTGTCACTTAACAACTCTTCCAGAGACCCTGCATCTACAGCACTCAGTAGCCGCATCTGAATTGCTGAATTGGAACAGCGTTCACGAACCGTTTTCAATGAGAGCGTGCGCTTGGTTGAAAAGATACCGGCCAGTTCCGGATCAGACTCGGAGAGTATTTCACGGTCCAGCAGGCGAAACTTTCGTTTCTCATCGGTACCGCCCCAGGCCAAAGCTGTCTCCATAAACTCCCCATATGGTGCCAGGTAGTAGCGACTGGCCCGTTCGATCCATGAGAGATAAGAGGCACTGCAGGATGGGGTTAGGTCGAGGCGATCATCAACCAGCTTGCTTTGATGCTTGGGAGTCTCATGGTGGAGAGCAGTGACTACGCCATTGCGCCACCCTTTTCCAAACGGGATGCGAATTCTTAAGCCGGGTTCAGGTTCGCCGAGGTTTTCAGACCATCGGTAGGTATAGGTGCCATGCAGTGGCGCAAAAACGGCGACATCAACGAAAATGGGAGTATTCAATGGCTTGTTCAGTGAAGAAGAGCCCCGTCAGGTGTAGCCGGATCATCCGTAACAGTCTGTGGTGAAAATTCCGGCACCAGTTCATTCAGCAAGGCACGAACTTTATCGACTTCACGTTCCGCACATGCACCACGAAGTTTCTCAAGGAGAGCTTGCATCTCCTTCCAGTCCACTTCCCGACTAGCAGAGAGCATAATTTTAGGGTGTGTGGTGCCAATCAACGATTCGGACTGGTGGAATAGCTCTTCGTACAGCTTTTCGCCAGGACGCAAACCTGTAAATTCAATCTCAATATCCTTTCCTGCTTCCAGACCAGAGAGATGAATCATCTGCTCTGCCAAATCAACAATTTTTATAGGTTCGCCCATATCCAGAACAAATATTTCACCGCCAGAGCCCATACTACCCGCCTGAAGAATCAGACGAACCGCTTCAGGAATTGTCATGAAATAACGGGTGATTTCAGGATGTGTGACCGTAACCGGACCACCCTTCTTAATCTGCTTCTCAAACAGTGGCACAACCGAACCGGCAGATGCTAAAACATTACCAAATCGAGTCGTGATGAAGGCAGTATTAGCCGAGCGGGCATTAAGGTTCTGGCAATAAATCTCAGCAGCACGTTTACTGGCTCCCATCACGTTGGTTGGGTTAACCGCCTTATCAGTCGAAACCTGAACAAACTTCTCACATCCATTTTCAACGGCCATGTCAGCTATTCTGGAAGTTCCCAATACATTGGTTTTGACGCCTTCAGCTGGATTTTCCTCAACCAGTGGCACATGTTTATAGGCAGCGGCATTAAAAACCACGTGAGGCTTATAATGCTCAAACACCCATCTCATTCGGGCTTCATCACGGATATCCCCCAGTACAGAAACAATCTGTTCACTTTTAGACGTGCACATCTCTGCATCGATCTGGTAAAGATTAAACTCTCCATGATCCAGCATCACTAGTTGTTCAGGCTGATACTGGATCACCTGTCGACAAAACTCAGAACCAATAGAGCCACCGGCCCCAGTTACCAAAACGCGCTTGCCTTTAAGAAATTCCTTAACTTTTTCATCATCCAGAGAAATCTCTTCCCGACCAAGCAGGTCTTCGATTTTAATATCTCTTAATTTTCCTACCTCTATCTTTCCATCAGTTAATTCAGGCATAGATGGAAGTGTTCTGCACGGAATTTTCAATCCGAGACTCTTATCCACGAGCGTTTTCATCAGATCAGCCGATGCCGTTGGAATAGCCAAAAGGACAATCTCAACATTTAGATTTTCAACCTGAGTTTCAAACAAACCAGTACCGGAAACAACTCGTACACCATGGATGTCCAGACCCAGTTTTTTAGGATTATCATCCAGAAACGCAACAGGTAGATACTTCCCATCTTTTAAAAGATCACGAACCAACAACTCGCCGGCTCTACCAGCGCCTACAATCAGCGCTCTCTTTCCCTGATGCGAATCTAAACCAAAATGGTAATCCTTTAACCATCGATAAATCAGGCGTGGGAAAGAAAGTCCTGCCATCAAAAAAATCGGATAGAGAACAATAACAGAACGTGGAACGCCCTCCAGACGCTGCCAGACAAACAGAATAAGAAATGTGGAAATAGAACCAACCAATACGGCTTTCAGAATACGGGACAGATCTGGAATTGATGCAAAGCGCCAAATGCCTCGATATAGACCAAAATAGTGGAAGAGAACAATTTGAACAGGCAGCGCAACCATCATCATCATCCATATAGCACCAAAATATGATTGAGGAATACCTTCCAAATTAAAGCGGAAGAAAAATGCTAAGGAGATCGATACAGGCACCCATAAAGTATCATGTACCAATGCCATCCAACTGTTTTTCCATACTGAGAATCTATACATAGACCGTACCATAACAAAAAAAAGGGTGAGACTTAAGTCTCACCCTTCATTACAGAACATTTCAACTCAATTGGAATGCTCATCAGCCATTTTAGATTTTCCCACAGTCAGACTGTCTTCTATCTTTTTAAGCTTCTTTTCCCCAATTCCTTTAACCTGTTCAAGATCACTCAGATCAGTGAACGCTCCATTTGAATCTCTATATGCAACAATGGCTGCAGCTGTTTTAGGACCAATCCCTTTAACTGCTTGAAGCTCTTCGATAGTCGCACTATTGATGTTAACCATGTCACCAGCCTGAGCTGGAATAGCCATGAATAACATGCCGACCAATGCCAGCATGGGTAGAATAAATTTAAAATTCATTTTGTTTCCCTTCCTTTTTTTTAAATTTTGCAGAATTTATCTGCTTTATATACAAGCAATAAATAAATCAGCACCCAAAACCCCAAGCCGATTATTACTGCTTCTTTCCAATATAGCATCACTATCGAAGATGTGCCAACTGCCAGCATAAGAAAATATTCATAGTGAACCGTTTTTTTATGCCCCCAACCGGTAAGAGCAAGACGTTGATAAAAGTGTTCTCTATGCGCTTGCCACACTTTTTCTCTACGCCACGCACGCTTTAACAGTGTAACCGTTGCATCTACTACAAAAGGCGAGAATACCAGTAGCGGGAACCATAAATCGAATATCTCACTCCTGACTCCCCAGAGAGAGCATGCAGCAGCCAGAAAACCAAGCGTGGCAGACCCGGCATCCCCCATAAATATTCGGGCTGGTGGATAGTTTTTAAACAGAAACCCCACTGATGCAGCTGCCACTGTCCATGAGAGTAGTGCAAAAAAGTAATCTCCCTGAATGAAGCCTGCCAAGCCGATAAATCCAAATCCTGAAAGTGTCATCCCCCCTGCAAAACCATCCATCCCATCCATAAAATTATAGAGATTCAACATCCAGATAATTGAGATAAAGGTGAACAGTTGCCCTGCCAAAGAGTCATGCAGTGAAAAGTCAGAATATAGCAATATTGCTGCTGCTAAAGCATGGACAGTGACACGAATTAGAGGCGAGAGCTCCACCAGGTCATCAAAAAAAGAGATGCCGGCCACAAGCAGTGCAGCAAAAAAGACCGGAACAAACGCCATGGGGACAGTAGAAGTCGATAACAGAAGTAGCCAACCTGTATACAAGGCGATCAATAGTGCAAGCCCGCCTGTTTTTGGAACAGGGTTTTCATGAAGTGAGCGTTCATTGGGTGTATCAAGAAGCCTGAACGGGCTCTTTTCTGATGCAAACCAACTCACTAAAGCATATGCCAGCAGGGCAGTCGTGATCAACAAAATCATTTTTGATCTGCCTGTAAATAGCTGCTGATTTCAGGAAGCGTCTCTCTCAACTGATAGCGCGCCTTGAAGCCCAGCATCTTTTCAATTTTCTTTGAACTATAGCAGGCGTTCCCACTTAATTTCTCAAGCGCATCACTATCAAAAACAAAACGCCATCCTCTAACACACCCAATCAAATCACCCACTTTCCCGAGTAGCTTCAACACAATCACTGGTATACTCCAAGCTGGAATCGGTCGATTTAGCACCTGACATATCCACTCATAAATCTGCCTTGTCGAGTAGTCTGTTCCATCGGTGATGATAAACACTTCACCTGCTGCTGCTTCATTCTCCACAGCGAGAATCGCAGCCTGCGCCACATCATGGACATGAATCATGGAACGCCTGTTATTAAACTCAGGTAGTGGTGGAAAATTCCCTGCTGCTACAGCACAAATCATTTTGGACAGATTCCCCTTAGTGCAATTGCCATAAACCAAGCTTGGCCTAATCACAACCGGGTGAGGAACATAACCGCCACCCAACACCAGTGATTCAGCCGCACGCTTGGATTCACCATAAGGGGTAGAGGGCCTAGTGGTGAATGTTTCATCCATTATATCTTCACTCTCACCCATCGCTTTTACACTACTAAAATAGACGAAACTTCTAACGCCTGCCTTACGCGAAACTTCGAGAAGTTTTCGAGTCCCATCTTTATTTATTCGAAAGAATTCTGCTTGATCCTGTCTGTTTTCATGTAATGCATGCGCTTTTCCAGCCAGGTGAATCACCGTATCTATTTTATCCACGCATATTTCAGAAACATGTTCAGTCAAATCACCAATCACGAAATCATCCCACGGCCCTTTTGTCTCAGATCGAAGAAGAGCACGCACAAACACTCCATTCGACTGCAGAGCACGACATAGCTCCCTTCCGATAAAGCCTGAAGCCCCCGTAACAAGAACCCGATTCATGAGATCGTACACTTGCCCACAATTAGAATATCTTCTGCCATCTTTTTCATAATATTTCGTCTACTATATTTTTGAATGAACGCATCACGGGAAACGTGCGATGGGGAAAAAGCATGAAAAGCGGAGAGAAAAGCATCCGGATCACAAGGATCAAACAGACAGACGTTTTCCACCTCCTGCTTCAGAAACGTTCGGGAGTAACCCTTTACTCCGGCAATCACCGGCTTTCCAGTAGCTGCGTACTCAAAAATCTTTGAAGGCAGCACCTTTTCAAAGGCGCTCACATCATTCAGGTGGAGAAAGAGGTAATCACTCTCTCGATAAAGTTCCAGTAGCTTCTGACGATCCACAGGGTCATGAAGTTCAACGTTATGAACATTCAGTTCGACAAGACGCTTCTCTAAAGGCAGGCGCATGCCTCCATCGCCAATAATACGAAAAAAAAATTCATTCTCGGTTGCTTTGGCGATTTCAGGAATGATTTTTTCCAGCCCCTGACCCAAACCCATATTTCCTGCATAAGTAATCACTTTCTTTTTCGAATCTTCTGTTTTTTGAAAATCCTTATTCAGAAAATCATCATCAATGCCATTAGTAAAAAAGGAAAGCGGTGTAGCGGGAGTCAAACGCTCAAAGTAATCGCGAAATCCGCCAGACACTAAGTTGATTTTATCCGCGGCACTCATTGTGTAGCTCTCAACCATACGAAAAACCGGAAGAATCAGCCTTCCCTTCCATCTTGAGAAAAGCGAATCAATTGTGTCAGTGAATATATCCCGAATATCGAGATATAGAGGCTTTTTTTTTCGCTTGGAGATAAACGCCCCAAGGAAGGCTGTGAAAAGGCGGGATGAAGTTGCAAACACAATATCATAATCACGATTTTTCGTATAACGAAGTACCTGAAAGAAGAAAGTCACAAAAGCCTTGGCCTGATCAAAAACACCACTTTGATGATCAGGAAGTTGAATGCGATGAACATGAACATTCCCGATAGTCTCATCCTCATCGCACGCCCTATCAAAGCTGTGGTAGCGATTGGGAAACGTAGTTACTACATCAACCTGGTCACCCTCACACAACATAGGTTGCAGGGCTTCGATCAGCGACGTTGTACGAAACGACCCTGCACACAAATCTGGTGAATAATAAAAAGAGAGAATTAATAATTTCATAGTTGATCGTGCAAAATATCAGCAATACGGATGCTCGCCTTACCATCCCATAGCGGTGGTAATGCACTTTCTTTCGCGTTCCCCACAAGAATGTTTTCAACCTCACACTTCATCTTCTCAATATCAGTCCCTACCAAAATGTTCGTGCCCATATCAACAGTGATTGGACGCTCTGTATTCTTGCGCAGCGTCAAACATGGAACACCCAAAGCAGTAGTCTCTTCCTGCAAACCTCCACTATCTGTAAGCACAGCCTGAGATGATTTCCACAGAGCCAGAAACTCGTTGTAACCCAAAGGAGGCAATTTGAGAACACCCTTCTCAATCGGGTCGGAATCTTTAAAAGGATCACTTAACAGGTGCTGCAACCCAAACTGTTCGATCATTTGCGCAGTGCGTGGATGGCATGGAAAGATCACTGGCATCTTCCTGGCAAGATCATGAATGCCGGTTAACAGTTTCTTTAGCGTCGCACTGTCATCCACATTGGAAGGACGATGCAGTGTCATGCATAGGTAAGGCGTTTGAATACGCCTCATAATATCTTTGATGCTTTCAGGAAGAGCGTTTTTATCAAGATGTTCAAGCTGATACATCAGATTATCAATCATAATGTGCCCTACAAAATGAACACAATCCGATGTATGACCTTCTCTCTCCAGGTTTGAGCACGCTTCCTGTTCAGTAGCAAAGCAGATATCGGAGATTGCATCTGTGGCTAAACGATTAATCTCTTCCGGCATTTCGCGATCGCCTGAGCGCAGGCCTGCCTCCACATGAATCAATGCAATATTCAGCTTCTTAGCCACCAATCCTGCAGCAATGGTGGAGTTCACGTCCCCTACCACCAGCACCGCATCCGGTTTCTCTTTCAGACAAACTTTCTCAAAGCTGACCATGATGTTGGCAGTCTGCTCAGCATGGGAGCCCGAGCCGATTTCCAGATGAAAGTCCGGCACAGGAATGCCCAGCCCTTGGAAGAAGGTATCGGACATATTTTCATCGTAGTGCTGCCCTGTATGAACAAGAAGAGGAGAAAACCCACCATGCTGCGACAAAGCCCGCATGATCGGTGCGATTTTCATGAAGTTAGGTCTTGCTCCCGCCACCAGAAGAATCTTCTTTTTCATGCTACTCCCTCTACGCATCAAACACTCAACATCCTGTGAAAACCCATGCTGATCCGTGCTGACGAGATAGTACAGATTGAGAACAAACTTTATACCTTATGAATAGATCTCTGTTTCAACCGAAGAGCAGGTCGCTCAACAACTTTCCACGACAAGTATGCTAATAAAGTGGTCACAAACAGAGCTATAAAAGCAACCGTATATGACCCGACAGCGTTCTGGTGAAGAAATATATTCACTACGACCATGTGGTATATATATATGCCATACGATATATCATTTCCACCCAACCACTTCCCAGGTTTTCCATTCATTGAGATCGCAAAAGAGAGCAGAAAAAGCGCCAATAACAGATAAAGAATAAGACTGGGATGATTGCCCACCTTCTCTCCAAAATATCGGGTAACGATCAGCGCATAGGCCAGATAAAGAATAAAGAAAATGGTAGATTTTCCGGCAACAAAACGATGTAGAACATCATAAAAACGCTGAAAAAGCGCACCTAGAAGAAACATCCACAGGTATGGAATCAAACTGACATGGAACAGCTTGAAAAAAATATTTCCCGATAATTGCATGTAGTATTCTTCATGCCACGCATCTGCCAACAAGGAGAGAAGAAAAAGGAACAACAACACCACATCAATCTGCTTCAATTTATTCCCTACATAGTAGATCAACGGCAGAAGGAGATAGAAGCTCAGCTCAACCGGAATCGTCCACAAAGAGCCATTGAGAACTCCAACACCATAGCCACGCAAAAAATCAGGATTATAAAACTGAACAATCGTTGCCTGCGCCGCGAGCCATGCAAAAAAATCACCGTCACTGATCGAATAGCCCGACAGGACTACCGATAGTATCGAAATAATCAGACAAACAAGCAGGGCCGGGTAGATACGCAAAACCCTATTTGCTGCGTAAATTTTGTTACTATGACATCTTTCAAATGACATACTAATCAGAAAGCCACTCACAAAAAAGAAGATCGGAACCCCGGGGAAGAAGCCCCAGATTGCTTCGAGAAAAACCGGTAAAAACGTCACCTCAAGGTGACTCTGCGTATGCGCGACAGCAACCTGAAAAGCCGCCATCAGCCGAATCATATCAAAATTATTATTTTTGTACGGAAACATGTTTAGTTCACCAACGAATAATGGATCTAATTTTTTCCGGAAACTGCCCATCCAGATGATAAATCAATCGCTTACCCTGTTGGGAAACCCCAAATTGAGGATGGTAGTCGTATGTTTCCAGAGCAAGCGAGCCGTTCCCCTCAAACAGTAGGGACACCTCACGCCCGGCAACAGTAAGAGCCGCCTGTTTATCATGTTGCAGCAGAACTTCTACCTCAGGGTGTAGCAAAAAGCAGACATCCACACCGTAATGCCTGTTGCCAGAGATCGTATCCACAATTTCCAACCTCTGCCTGGCGAGGCTCCACGAACGACAATGCATCACTTCACCCTTTAGTCGGAGATATCCATCATGCTTCGCTTTTACCCCAAGAACACCATCTTCTGAGGCAACCCTGATTACAGATGGCCTCGCACGTTTTGCAACGCGGAAGCCGCCCCAAACCTCACTGGAGTCCTGCCCGTCAATCACCACAGTAGAATGTGCAGCAGTACTACGCTGGTACAACCGTTCCGGTCCAGTGCCATACATTGACGTTCCCGAATTAACAATTAAACGTTGACCGAATAGTGAGAGTTCAAAACTCAAACTATCTGCATGAGCATGACCAGGAAGATAATCAGGACCAACTTCCGCCACATCCAATATAGCCAAGACAGATGCGTTACTCATACGCACATAACCACTCGCCTCAAAATGCTCAACGGGTTCAAATTTGAAATCCATATCTACCAAAGCGAGCTCTTTTGCGTATGCATGTAATTGCACAGGCGAAAGTGCAATCTGCGTGGCTGCATCATTAAAAAATGAGATGTCACGATCCGGATGCATCATGCCTAGGCTCCAGCGCACCATACCCGGCACCAGACGCTCCCATTCAGCAGAGGCCGAACACCTGAAAACACGCATAAGGTTGATCAAGTCGAGCAGATCTTCAAGAATGATATTATGATACATGGGCGAAAGTTCAAAATGTGCGCCATCCGACAATATCTGCTCGTTTAACTGGTACGCCAGAATGATCTCCCCTTTTTTCAACCAGTCATCTGCCTCACTCCCATCATAAAACAACCCTGCGAATATTAATGCCTTGGCATTAGCAAAAATATGATTGCCAAGGATGTGCCACTCTATCTGTCTGTTCAGATGACGGACCTGCGCCACCAAACTCTCATGCTGTTGAGCTTGCAACTCATTTCCGGAAATCGCCCATTTTATCCAGTTTACAATCCTCAATGAGCTAGGATAAGGCTCCCAGCCATTGCCGTTCACCGGAGGATTCTCGGCAACCCATCGACTCAGATAATTATTGTGCCAATCTGCACGCTCATGAGATGACTCTGCATTCAAATCATCAAAATAGTGTAAATTATAGAGCCAAAGCTTGCTCCACTCCGGGTTGTTCCAATCTTCTGCAGTACTAATCACATGCTTTTCATTCAGAAAAACAAATTGATTATCTCCTAGCATCATGGATTTACGTTTTGGTGAATCGCTCCAAGGTAATCTCTGTTCTCTTCGACTCATGAACCCAGATACAGGTAACTTCGGACGATAGAGCCGATACCAGATTCTCCACAGAACCTGCTTCGGCTTTAAGTAGCGAAGAGTATGAAAATAGAGCTGGAAGCGCCGAAGCAAATATTATTCCCGCAACAACGTCGCGACTTTGATCGAGACTCTTGATACTTCCATTAACTCCTCATAAGAGATTGGAGAAGCATCACCCTGCTTGATGGCCTGAATAAATGCTTGAGCACATTCAGTCTGACCTTTGTTCTGCTTCGACAGCTTCAGTTTGTTGAATCCAGGCCATCCATAGCCTTTCAGCACTCTGAAATTATCCATCTGTAAAACGGCATCACCGCAAAACACTTCGACGCGTTCTTTTGGAAATGCCTGGCCACCATTGGCAAGGTAATGGATTGTACCCAAAGAACCATCGGCGAACTGCAATGTGATGGATGCCTTATCATCCCGAACATCCACACCAGGAGCGGCACCCATAGCTGTAGCATGGAACGATACGATTGGACTACCCGTCAAGTGCCGCATTAAATCAATAAAATGGCAACCCTCTCCAACAATTCTTCCTCCCCCTACTTTTGCATCCTGCGTCCAGTGGTCAGCAGGAATCTCACCTGCATTTATAGTCATCACAAAGGCCTTAGGCTCAGTTCGTGTCTGTAATAACTCTTTCATTTTTACAATATGCGGTGCGAAACGGCGGTTGAATCCGACCATCATCAATGGACCTTTTCCGTTACTGTGTTGTGCTGAGTAGGCTTCATCAATCTGTTCCAGCTCATCCAGAGAAAGTGCTAATGGCTTTTCAACAAACAGGTGCTTACCTGCATTCAAGGCAGAGACTACTTGACTCGCATGCTGATTATGCCGGGTTACAATTACTGCTGTGTTGATAGCTTGATTGTTCCAGACATCAGTCTCTTGAGTGGATGCTCTTTGGAAGCCAGAACTCTTTCCGTGATGAAAACTGCTAATGCCACCGCGGCTAACTAGTGTGTGAAGCTCCACACCAGCCTTATTAAAGGCTGGAATCAGAGTTCGAGAAGCATAGTTGCCGGCCCCTATAAAACCGACAACGGGCTGATCCGGTAAGCCCTTTTCACTCTCACGCAATACAATGTTTTTCCGGGCCAATTCATCTGTTTTCTCACTTTGATAAGATAAAACGATACCAAGTGAAGCGGTGTCATCAAGATAACCATATGCCTGTAGAGCATCATCAAATTCAACCCGATGGGAGACTAGCGGTTTCACATCCAGCGCTGCCGATGCCATAAGATCCAGAACCGCTTCAAAATTACGCTGTTCTGTCCAGCGCACGAAGCCTACCGGATAGTCATTTCCCTGCTCCTCATAAAACGAATCGTACCGTCCTGGTCCGTAGGATGCAGAGACCTGAAAAGTGATCTCTTTTTTGAAAAAATCATCCCTACGAATGTTCAAACCCACCACACCGACCAGCACAATGCGACCACGTTGACGACACATGGTTGCTGATTGGTGCATTACCTCATCACTTTTGGTCGCAGCAGCAATCAGAACTGCATCCACACCCCGCCCACGTGAAAATGCATGTGCAGCAGAGATCGGATCTTCATTGTTTGAAAGGTCGACTGTCTCTGCGCCGAACTGGCGCGCCAATGCGCACTTGTCAGAATCAAAATCAATGCCCAAGACCCGGCATCCATTGGCCCGTAGCATCTGCACACACATGAGACCAATCAGGCCCAGACCGGTCACCACAACGGTCTCGCCCATAGTTGGCTGCATTAAACGAATGCCCTGAAGGCCGATAGCTGCTAAAACAGTGAATGCGGCAGACTCATCATCCACCTCATCCGGTATTTTTACACAGAGGTTTTTCGGAACACTTACCACTTCAGCATGATTGCCATTCGAAACCACACGGTCACCTACTTCAAACCCCTCGACCCCGGACTCCAACACCACGCCTGCATTGCAATAACCAAGAGGAAGTGGCTGATCCAATTTCGATCTAACAGCATCAATGGTAGGAAACAGGCCATCGGTTTTCACCTTATCAAGAACCTGTTTCACTTTATCGGGTTGCTGACGAGCTTTCTCAAGAAGGCCCGCTTTACCGAAATCAATCAGCATTCGTTCCGTACCGGCAGAGACTACACTCTTGCTTGTGGCAATTAACAGACTACCACGAATATTTTCCGGGCATGGCACATCCACCAGTGAAGTTTCACCATTACCGAGGTTTTGAAGAATCTGTTTCAAGGCTTAAATCCTTTTCCGTATTACGACTTCATCTCTTTCTGTCTGGTTCGGATAACTGATCAATACGGCGCGATACTTACCTTTAAATACAAACAGGCTGCCAGCGGCCATGCCAATCGGCTCAAACCGATCCACCAGGTTTTTCATATCGGTAAGCGACGCGGCTCCCCCCAACACAGTGACAGGGATCGAAACTGCGCTGCGAACCTGCTCAATCAACTTATGATCATAACCACACATCGTACCATCATGATCAATAGAGTTAACCACAATCTCACCAGCACCCAGAGACTCACATTTTTTTACAAAATCAGCAGCAATCAATCCTGAGGCCTGAGTACCATTATGGGTATAAACCTCGTATTTACTGCCAAAGCGCTTTTTTTTCACATCCAGTACCACAATAACGCTTTGACCACCGACAATCTCAGCTGCCCGTGCAATTAGCTCCGGCTCATGAACAGCTGCAGAGCTGATTGCCACCTTCTCTACCCCCAGGCTGATGATTTTTTTAAAGTGCTCAACTGATTTCACGCCACCGCCATAGCAGAGAGGCATTCTACACTCCGCGGCAAGGTTTTTGATAAGATCATAATCCGGGTCCCTACCCTGAACAGTTGCATCAATATCAAGAACGACTAATTCATCGGCCTCTTTTTCATTGAATATTTTAACCGCATTAATGGGGTCCCCAACATATTTAGGCTGATCAAACTGAACAGTTTTAACGAGTCCATTGTTTTTCACCAGCAGACAAGGAATTACTCTCGACCTTAACATCAACTCAGCTCCGCAAAGTTTTTCAGTAGCTGAACACCCCAGTGGTGACTCTTTTCCGGGTGAAACTGAACGCCATAAACGTTTTCCAAATGCGCACTGGATGTAAACTCTCCACCATAATTGGTTTGTGCCAAAATCTGATCCTCGCTTTTGTGGGCGAAGTAATAGGAGTGTAAAAAATAGAACCTGGCATCATCTTCCAATCGGGAGAATAGATGGCTCCCTTTTACGGGGCTCACGTCATTCCACCCCATATGTGGCAAGCAGAGTCCCTGCTTCTCACCTGATGTATCCATTCGCTTCACTTCAGCGTCGATCCATCCGAGCCCATCCATCGATCCTTCATCACTACGCTTTGCCATCATCTGCATGCCTACACAGACACCTAGGATCGGCACCTTTTTCTCCAGGACAAGATGATCCAGTGTATCTCGCATACCGGAATCATTCAGGCGTGTCATGGCCCAATCAAAAGAACCCACTCCCGGTAGAATGATTTTTTCTGCATGTTGAAGCTCTTGATCTGTTGAAATAACGCTTGCTGGAATATTCAGCTTTTTATAAATATTCGAAAAAGCGAGAATATTCCCCAAGCCATAATCAACAATCGATATCATCGTTTACCGCCAACCTCGAGACCCAACATCTTCATAATTTTCGCCCCAACATTGTAAATAGACTGTTGAGATTTGTAGTCCTTATAGCTCTTGTTTGGAGCATCCATATACTCCTGCAACTCATCGACAGAGATGCCAAGCTTTGTGGCCACGTACTCAAAATCGTGAGCGATAGTTCTCTTATCATATGGCGGTTGGGATAGTTTCTCCAGAGCTTCATCACGTGTCATCTGACCCGTCACAATCAAACTGGAGAACTGGACTTTTCGGGTATCAAAACCGAACTTTTCAGGTAGCCAATAGCCCTCGTAAAATTTGGTAAAGCGCGATTCAAAATGCTTTTGGGGATAGGGTTGCCAGCCAAATCTCTCTATTAGTAACTGAATTGCATCCTCTTTAACATAAGCCACGCTGTTTAGAGGCCGAACCACCTTTATTCCCTTGATATAGGGCAGGTAGAGCTTATGGCGAAGAATACTTGTGACTGGGAAATTGTGCAGGGGCTTTGTTCCAAACTGACTGTGAATATCTTTTAGCTGCACAGAGTCTGACTGATAATACATCCACTCAATAGGATTACGGACACACTCCGTTGAAAGATTGGCTCCAGTGAGGATATATTTCACGTTATACTGCTCTGCAAACTTGTACATCGTTGCAAAAAAAGCGTGATCCTGTGGTGTATCAACGTGAGATACACCGGACTTAAAAAAAGCGAGCTGCAAATCTTTCATCTCTTCCCAGTCTATGACTTCGGTATAGAGATCTAACTCCAGTTTATCCACTAGCTTCTCAATATTGTTCACTGCTTCCTGAGAATTCCACCCGGCATCCACATGAAACACAAGGGGGCGCAAACCAAGTTTCTCTTTAGCAATATAGGTGAGGTAAGAGCTGTCGATTCCACCGCTCATGCCGATGATGCAGTCAAAGTCTTTTCCCTCACCCTCGACCTTGATCTTCGCGACAAGAGCATCCAACTCTTTTTGACCACGCTCATCCGTATGCCAGTTGGGAAGCGTGTGTTCATAGAAGTTGTTACAATGATCGCACACACCGTTTTCATCAAAAACGATCATAGAGTCTGTTGTGTCCATCACACAGTTACTGCAAACGGTTGCCATTAATTCACTTCCAAATAAGAGATACTGGCATCATTTCGATACCACAAACATAAGTCGACCATAACCATTACGGTAATCCGAAGCATGATCGATTTCTTTTAATGAATCATCATATCCAAACAACTGAACCTTTTTTACTCCGCAACCATGAATGCAATTAAAAATCGCAGCCGGATCAGACGGGGTCTGAGAGACCACATAAGGCCAGTCCTGTGTTCCACGTCGGGTTAGAAACTTCACACTGTTTTTAAACGCTTTATAGAGCATGCCAATGGCGTTTTTATTCTCGAAAACATGCTGTTTGTAGATGGCTGATATCTCTTTATTATGAAGGTTCTGGATGTCAAATAAGACAGCCCCCCCTGGTTTTACCACGCGAATCATCTCGGTAATTGCCTGATGAACATTTGGGATAAACCACGTGGAATGGAAACAGTAAGTCAGGTCAAAACAATCATTTGAAAACCGAAGCTTTTCTGCATCCCCAACCTCACACTGAATAGCGGGATTGTTTTTGCGACACGCCTCAATCAAATCTGGAGAAATATCAATTCCTTGAAGCCCAAGTCCACTATCCACAAGAGCACTGGCAATCGGTTTACCTGTTCCAATCGCAACTTCAAGAAGATTACTGTAACCATGCTCAGTACACATTGATCTAATCATATCCACCAGTTCATGATCGTAAGGCATATAACCATAAACATGATCACGAGCGTTGATCCAATATTTAGAATAACTATTTTTCATGTATGCCTTACGTGAACTCATGAAACATGCTCCACACCACCAATCGATTGGAGCATAATGTTCTCCATATGCTGCATGTTCTTGGCATAATCAAAATACCTATGGGCATATTGCAAAGCGTTGATTGCTATCTCGCCTGCATACGTTGAATCATCAATGAGCCTACAGACGGCCTGGGATAGGCTTTCAGCGTCTCGAACTCCTGCTCGAATAAAACAGTCGCACTCAGACAACAGCTCATAGCTCCATTCCAAGTCTGTAACCACAATCGGTTTTTTACAGAACATCGCTTCATACACACTCTTGGGAGAGCTATCAGAACTTGGCACAGAGATAACGACATCAGCCACATTATAATGCTCTGCCATATCTTCATAAGTAAGAAAACCCAGCCAGATCACCTCGTCTTCCAATCCAAGCCGAGAAATCTGAGTCTTCAGCCGCTCACTGTATTCATCCCCAAAGGCAAACGAGAACATACATTTAAATTTGTAGCCTCTATTTTTAAGTTTTCCAAGGCTCTCGATAATGACATCGATATTATAGATTTCCGTAATGCCTCTCGGACTAAAAAGAAGAACCTCATCATCTGCCACGCTATATTTCTCTCTTAGGCTGTTTTTCTTCGGGAAAAAGATGGCGCTGTCGACGCCATTCTGAATAACATAGTTGCTGCTCCTCCTCGCCCCTACTTTATAACCCTGATTCTGCAATAAAACCGAATCTCCAGTAATCACATCCGCTCTCTCAAAAGCATGACAAGCCATATAACGGTAAATCCGACTGTTTTGTGCATGAATAATTACATCAGAACCCATCGGAGTGAACACCACAGGGATATCACTTTTAATATACGATGCAACAAAGCCATAATAGAGAGAGTGCGCATGAACGATATCAATGTTGTGCTTCTGGATTTCCCTATCAATCTGCCGTGCAAAATAGCGGGCTGAGATCAACTTATTTACCTGATAGAGAAAGTGGGAATTCGACTGTACTGCATTCAAAAAACCGCCCAGATACCCAGTTGACTCAATAATTGTCACATCTTCAAACGGCTGATCAGAAAGGTAGTCCTCCTTATCCGAAAACAGATAGACAGCATGATCCTTAGTGAAGTACTTAACCCACAAATCGACATGCCAATCTGCAGAACTACCAATAAACAGTATGTTCATATATTACTGTTTGTAATACGATCTAGCGCTTCAGCTCTTCAAGAGCTTGATCCACCACACTACCGTCAAGCTTGTACCATATCGGCAGACAGATATGACGTTTGGCGATCTCCTGTGGATCTCTCCCCAACATATAGTCGTACACAGGTGAAGTGCGTTTCGTTACCTGTGCAAACTCCTGCTCAGGATCATCCGCATGTGAAAGCAGAATAAACTTATAAAGGTTGGACCGCTGTCCGCAAGTCTTCGGATCAATATAACTCCATCCGTACTGCTCACAGGCTTGAGCATATTTGTCAGAAATTTCAATTTTATTCTGAATAATTTCCTCACTTTTCTGAATGACAGCATAGGTCAGCAATGCGTTGATTTCTGACATTCTCAAGTTCACACCAATATCCAGTTGCTGGTCAAATCGATCATACATCACGAACTTGGATGCCATCTCATGCAGTTCGGAATCTCTGGTCACAATCAAACCGCCCTCACCCACAGGTACCGCCTTGGTTGCATAAAGTGAATATACCCCGGCATCTCCAAACAGGCCGGTATGTTGAGCATTCAATGTCGAGCCAAGGCTATGAGCACAATCTTCAACCAATGCAACACCATGCTCCCGACAAAGTTCAGCGATGCGCTCCATATCCGGATTCACCCATCCTCCGATATGCGTCAAAAGAAAAACAGTCTCTTCTGGCTTATCCAAACGGCTGATAAAATCCTGTGTCTGCTCATACGTAGGCATCAGATAATCAAGGGAGCAATCAACATATCCGCACAGCTCCAAACCTGATGAAATCGCAATAGTACGCACCCCATACATCGTATTGCTTTGAAGAAAAACCCTCTTTTTCGAACGGTACTGTTTCATAATCCGAAGAATCGTAAACAGGCCTGCGCCATTGGAGTTGACCGCCAATCCGTGCGGAGCTGAACTGTAAGCGCAAATCCACTCTGCAACTTTCGCATTCCATTTCCCTTCAGCCAGTGCTCCAGATTGAAAAATATCATTATAGTTTTCAGCGAAGAAGTTCTGAGACTCTTCCGGAAGTTTGATCATTCCCATTGTTTCACCCTTTGTTATTAACGATTTCTTGCCAAGCAGTTTCCGAGATAAAATCACTTTTCTCTGACGATGAAAATGAGCCAACCTCATTCGACGGATTCTGATGATAAACTCTTCTGTAAAATTCTGGAGCCATACTAAACGCAAGAGAAAACTTTCCTAGAACAACAGACCAGACCCGCTCTGATGTTCGGTTAATATGGTAGAGGTAATTCCTACTCTCCCCCTCTTGTACCAACTCTTTTTTAAGGCCTACATACGAATCTATGACCTTCATCTCAGGAACTCTTTTCTTATGCTCAGAGATTACATACTTAAGGTATTCGGGCACTTCAGACTCTTTGTCTAAAGTGATTCCACCTGCCTGACCAATTCCATTATCTTTCACCAGAAGATTAATACATTTTCGTATGTTGTAATCCAGTTCAACAAAACTTTGTTGCGACTCTTCAAGGCCTTCCACAACCGCAATCGGAGCATAGCTTGTTTTGATAGGCAGGTTCTGAAACTTGGCAACCGCATCCGGACTGCACATCACAACATTTGCCGCTCTAAATTTACCACTCTTCGTGGATACAGTGACGTAACCAGTTTCATCACGAACATCCTCAACTTCTGAATCAATCTGAATATCTAACCCTTTTGAGCATGCATGATCTACTAGATCCAGTACAAGCTTTCTGGAGTTCATCGTAATATCCGGACTGGTAATTGAGAAAAATTCATCGTCAGTGCGAAATTGTTTGGAAATATTTTTGATCCAATGATCAAGCCTGAGGCTAGAGTTCCCATATTCGGCCCCTGCGCGCCGACGAAGCCAATCATGATTAGAGACCATATCAATCAGTTCGACTGATCTGGACACCATCATCGACCATACAGGGTTATATTTGTGCACTCTATATCGATATTGAACATGATGATCATTAAACCAACCACCTGAGGCAATCGATATACCATTCTCTGTCGGCATAATATTCATGTTCAGGTAAGAGCTATAGTACTCCAGCAAATCATCAGTAGCGCCAAGCAGATACCTTAGAGTCAACAAGCTATCGGGTG
>Ga0316187_10001651_pt1 | contig 19386 bp, 27 predicted proteins | sample CroRivburrow1_MG_FD_204927 | JGI IMG/M metagenome (GOLD analysis project Ga0316187, IMG submission 204927) | Coastal sediment microbial communities from Maine, United States - Cross River worm burrow 1 | ecosystem: Environmental > Aquatic > Marine > Coastal > Sediment | place: USA: Maine...
CTCATCTAGAGCCCAGATCTCGCATGTGATTTCATCTCTCGCGATTAGCGAACGGTCTCCTAGCTGATAGTTACCATACGTTCTACCAATATCCTCAATAAAGATGATGGGAAGTGGTGAGATTTTAGTAGATCCAGATGGGTAAACTAGCTGTCCAGCAGAGAATGGATTGGTTTTGTATTGCTGTTCAAGAACGCCATTGCGTAGCTGGTTGTTAAACTCTCGCAAGCTGAGAATTTGAACAGTCTTGTATGTATACTCACCATGAACTACAGTTTCAAGTGGTAGTGCGCTATCGAAGATGACGCGCCCATTGAGGTAGTCAATGCTATGCGGATAGACAGGATCATCCTCTAAGCGAAAAGCGCCATCGATATAGACACCGCTTGCACGGAACGCGGTAGGCCAGTGCTGTAATACTACAGACGGGTTCAATGCCGGTGGATTCTGATAGACCCAATTCTTGAATAGCGACTGCCATACTTGACCAGCGACATAGCCACCCTCGGCTAGAACCTCTTCGCTGGTGTCTGGAACAAGCACACTGAGGTCCATGCCGTCATAAAACTGGGTGCCGCTAGTGATAACATCATAGTTACCATCGCGTAGAAGCTCAGCGTCGAGGAATTCTCTCCAGCTATGCTTCATTAGGAATCGTAGTTTGTGGAACATATTACCCTCTCAATAGTGCTCGTGTTGTTGCACTGACAACCCGTCGTGTCCAGGTTCCGAGTTCGAGCTTCTGGCGAATCCACCACTCGTCCCAAAACCCCTTGAATCGTGCGCTAGGCGCGTAATCAGAGCTATCCCCGCCGAACGTCTCGGCTGGAGATCTACCACCCCTCTTTGATCTATTACTCATCATGATGGCAGCAAATTCGCCAGCATTGGTGCGTGTCCTTGAAACACGAATTAGTCCCTCGCCAACACTTACTCTACGTAGGTTGGTTCTAGATGCGTTCTTTGCTCCCGGCGACGGCTTGTTCATTGCCCTCTTGATGTCGCCAACTCTAACCATGGAGAAGCCGGGAGTTCCACTAGTAACAAAGTCTGGTCCAGTCACTAGGCTTAGCCATGAGAAGAATGGACCCTTTGTGCCACTCTCGAAGCGATGTGGGTGTGGCGTAAGCTTCAAAAGCCTACGTTGATCAAACGTGAACTTGATCTGTGGACCGTCCTTACGAATGACAACATCTACTGTGATCGATTGAAGAAGAGCAGCCTTAAGTTGACGAAGCGTTTCGCTGGGGTCTGGCAAACCAATCTCACCAGCACCCGACTTACTCTTGATGAACTTAGCAAATGATTCTTGTTCGATATCACGATACGGCTTGGCATTCCCTAATGATCTGTTGAATACTCTAACGCTGGAGTTACCAGCGCCAACTAGACCAGCAATAGCAGTAGTCAGAGCCTTCTTGATGACTGTCTCTACCTCCGATGCCCGTCCCTCAAAGATCTTGCCAAGGATATCGCGGCGAGCCTTGCTCTCTAGACTACGCTTGTCGTTAGATGAACGAATCTTGAATGTGAACTGCGCCGACTTGCGCTTGCCCTTGATTGATCCAGCAACGCCGGGAGAACCACTAAACGCAGCGGCGGTGACGCGGCGAAGCGCCTCCCCGACGTTCTGCATCTCCTCTTGGAGCGAAACCTCAATCTTGTTCTTGGACATTTTAGTTCTCTTGTTCGTTAATAGCCACCCACTTGGCAATAATGTAACGAACGTCTCTGAAACCAATTGGCCTGATAGACTCTAGGGTGTAGCGTGCGCCATCAATTGTGGCGGACTGCGCCTGTGATAGGTGTGGTTGTGAGGCAACTACAGTAGTTGTCATGACCTCGTCCTTCAAAAGCTCGATACCGCCATTTTCGTTAGGATCCTTGGGACCGTGCTTGATGTGCGCGGCGTATGTAACATCGCGATGGACTAGGCGAACTGCTGGAACTCTAGTGGTCGAGATGGTGCTTGGGACTTGCCTACCTGCTCGACGCTGGAATGGATTGTAGTGAACTGCCGGTGTGCTTGCTTGAACACCAGATGTATCGATTGACTTCTGTGGAGTTAGGTGTAGAACGATATTACGACCTAGTGCAGCAAACGAGCTATCGAAGATTGAGTCATAACAATCCTCAAATGCGTTCTGAATATCGCTAAACGAGCCATCGTCTGGCAGGGGCAAGCCCAATGGAGTAATGTCTATCTTGTCAACCATTATGCTTTCCTCTTATCTAATATGAATACGAATTCGAGCCCAGCCAGCGGTTGGAATGTTGACGGGTTGTGGATTAGAAATAGCCATGTTGCCAGCTACTCGCATTGACGACACGGTTTTACTACCAGGAACATTGATGGTGGAATCGTTGAGAAGGCTGTCGAATCTACCTAGCTGACGACTGCTATATGTTGTGGCGGTCGTTATCATTCCTGATGGCGCGAGATAGGCGGGTGCCCCAGGCAGAACCGTGGTCGGATCGATATCCGGGTGGATAGCGTTAGTAATGACGACACCCAGTGTTAGGTAAGGGTAGGGCGTAAACTCTGGATAGGCTCTACGGGTCCGCCATGGGGCAAGCGCACGATACAAGTCAACTTCCTCTTGGTCATGCATCATGAGGCCAATTGGAACTGTATTCTGATTTGGGTTAGGTTCATAGGTAGCATACTGAATGCCGCTTAGGGTTGTTAGTGACAGAATTCCGCCACGCTCAACCTGAAATGGGTTGACGTATTGAGCCCTCATGTCAAAAACTTGTTGGTCGAATCCCAGCATTAGCAATGCTCCTTAATGAAACTGCGTAGTTTGCGGCGTCGTGATTCTTTAGATCTGTTAGTTGTAAAACCGAACGCTTTGCAAAGCTCGCACATCTGCTCCCAACTCAGGAAGCGAATCTCGTGATAGGTGAACGATAGATTCGGGAATGTTCTCCCCGGAAATAATTGCTCGAACACCTCTTTTGAATATGAAGCCTGAATCAGGCTATTCTGAAATGCTTTATAGATTGCCCAAGGGACAACTACAGGTCCATGCTGTTCTAAGTAGCCATAGATCCGCCTGCCATTAATCATGGTGGATCCCTTAGGGTAACGATAGAAGACCAGCATTAGCAGACCCCGTAGCCACCTCCGTAACCGCCGTAACCGCCACGAATTCCGCGTGGGATGCTCACGTCACGACCAGCGCCGCCAGCGAGTCTCCAACGAAGATCCTGAATTGCCTTATCTAGCTCCTTACGAATTGCGCCAAGGTTGAACTTCATCATGTCAGCGCGGTGACTCAGACGACCAACCGCCTTAGAGATGGTTACACCATCGGCGTTAGTTGCTGATACACCATCTGCTGCAATACCCTGTAGTCCGCTACCAAATGAGCCAGCGGTGGCTTGATTTAGACGCTGTAGCGCCGTTGCCTCTCCGGTTAGAAGAATCTCTTCCATCTGCAAGATGAGAATATCCGCATATGGATCTGTATCTGGACTGATCGTGCCATTGGCTAGATCAAGAGTTAGCGTTGGTGTTGATACTCTAGATGTAAATGCGATAAGCCAGATGTAGTAGTTGTCCTCAGATACTCGAACTAGGCCAAGGCGACGGTTAACTCGACTCACAGCCTTCTTAAGCGTGCGTCGTAATAGACCATCCACAAAGATAAGACCGTCTGGATCGCCAATGTCGATACGCACTCGGTCAAATAGGCTCTCAACGCTGTTGTCTGCTGGACTTGCGAATGAAGTAGCTAGTGTCGCGTCTGCCACACAGAATAGCTCTGTTGACTGACCACTAGTGGATGCGGTCGTGATATCCCACACGATGCTCCAATTCTCGCCTAGCTGAAATCCAGCAGGAATGATTGCACCTGACGCAGTGTAAACACCTACGTCAGCCTTGGTTCCTACAGTCTCAGTTACCGCTTCCGCCCCGGCGGGGTCAAAGATCCTAAACCGAATGTCTGTTGGGTCAAGAGCGGCTCCGTTTTGACCGGCTGTGATATAGATATCAAGCTCGGTGGCTGCGGTGCCCACTGTCAGAATTTTACCGTCCGTTGCCATGTGAGCCTCCTTAATGACTGTCGATATGCCTACCGATACTCTAATACACTAATTCGCCCTAAAAGCAAAAAGGGGTGGCACAAGGCCACCCCTTCTATTTCAATTCCAACCCCGAGGGATCAGAATGCGCCTAGTAGCACGCGACGGTTGTCTAGGCAGGCGAAGCCGTGACGCATCCAACCGAAGATACCCATGCGCTGGTAGCGCGTTAGGGCATCGTCGTCGTATACCTCAAGCTCTTCCTTGATCGGCATGACGAACGAGTCGTCAGAGCTTAGATCAAGACCCACACAGAACTGCTCCGAAGCACCCGGCTTAGCAAGGCTAAGGACGGTCTCTAGGAAGGCGTCGTATTCCTGGTCCTGACCGAACTCGGTCATGGCGTGCAGGATGACGCCGTAGATCTGAGCCAAGCCCTTCTCAGCGCTGACAAAGATCTCGCGACGAGTGAACTCGTCTACTCGGTTTGCATCCCATGCGCGGACACACTCCATGGCTTCTAGTGATAGGTAGAGGTCAGTCAAGCGACCGCCGTTACCATTACCACCAGCGCCACGAGTCATCGCGGTATGCATGCGACTCACTAGCTCCTTCGTGAACTCACCAGCGCTCGGAGCAGTCGTTAGACAGCTTGTCGAGCCGGTGAATGCGGCGGTGCCGCTAGCTTCCACGACCAGACCACGGTCCGCTGCTGCGGCGAGGATGGTGCGCCAGCCGTCAGAGTTGATCTTGCGAACAAAACCAGCCTCGAAGACCTGTAGGGCGCGCTTCACAACGTCCCAACGAGCTTCCTTCATGAACTTGATGTCCCAGTCGATCGAGTTACCGATCTTGAAGGTAGGCACGTTGATTTCGCTTGCCTCTACTCGACGCTCTGGCAGGCGACCCTGCTCGGCGAGAGTATAAGCGGTGTAAGCGTCCTCATCACCCGGACGCACGAAGTCTAGCGGGTAGCTAGCAGTCGAGCCGTAAGGGATGACCTGTGGTGTGTAGATCTCACCTAGGTTGTCAGCATCGAAGATGCCTCGACGAAGGGGAGATACTAGTTCCTGTGCGAACGCCTTTCGAGCGGCGTCTGCCTTTCGCTGATCGCGGGAGGCCATCGCACGTAGAAGCTCTAGCGTCTGCTCATTTTGCTTCTCATACATTGTTAGTTCCTCCGTTGATTATAGAAGTTCGATACGAACTCGTGCAAATCCGTCGCTATCTGCGGCGGACATGAACTGACCAATACGATACGCCCCGTCACCACTTGGCGAGAGATCGGCGTTGCCGATCAGACCATTCGGTGCTAGGTGTGCTGGCTGACCCGGCGCGATTGCGACACCACCGTTAGCGACGATTAGATTGGTATCTAGTTCGCCACGACGTAGTAGGGTTACAACAGTTCCGATGTCGTCAGTGTCATACTGGACGCGCTCAAGCTCCTTCGCATAGTCGAAGCTCTCGCGGGTGTTCAGTAGGACGCCAACTGGCCATACACCTGATGCCTGCATTACAGGCAGCGCGGCAACATCCACCAAGCCAGCGGTTCCAGATGCTACAACGACCGTTCCCGGTTCGCCTGCGCGGTTAAGCACATACTGCATCGTGGTCTCGTGACGGTGGCTAAGTCCTCCACTCTTAAGTGCCATGATTAGACCTCCTTCTTGTCCTTGTTAGGGTTGAGTAGGTTAGCCACTAGACGACCCATTGGGGACTCCTGGGAACCTTCGTCGGCGCTTGCGCCTGCGAGGTTCGGCTCGCTAACTTCCTCGAACATAGCGTCGAGATCCGCACTAGCGTTTAGCTTCGAGCGGGGAACGCGCGGCATATCAGCGGGAGCACGACCATGGCGAGGGCGGAGAACCGCACCAGCGTCATCAATCGGGGTCTCGCGATCCATTGGCTCTAGAAGACCGGCTTCGGCGTCCTCAGCGGCACACTCCTTGCCCTTCTCCTTGCCCTTCTTCTTGAGTTCAAGCATCTTCTTGGCGAAAAGCTTCTTCTCGTCTAGCCACTCTTCGTAGGCTTCGTCGGAAGCCTTGGCTAGGCCAGCTTCAACGAACTTCGTTACCTCGTCCTCGCCCATCTCTAGGATGTTTGCGAACAAGTGCTCGATTTCACGCTTACGTAGATCCTGCTTGATACCCTGTAGCTCTGCCTTTAGGGCAGTGTTCTCTTCGATCAGCTTCGTGTCAGCTTCGACATCCTTGTTGTTCACAAGGGCTTCTGCGACTGCCTTACGGCTGTCAGCAATCCAAGCAATCTTCGCAGCAAAAGCTGCGTCGCCAGCGTTCTCTTCAACCTGAAGAGCCTGATCGATCTTGGAGATCTCAGCAGGGGTATCCTTGGTTGCGCCGGAATATGCTCGGTCGATAGCTGCCTGAAGCCGCTCTAGAGTAGCCTTAGCATCTGCAAGCTCACTCTCTAGTGCTGCATTGGTTGCGACAGCCTTCTGTAGATCGGCAACGGTGCGCACCTGGGCTTCTGCCTGCTTCTCAGCAGCTAGAGCCTGTTGAACACCCTTTGCGATCTCGTCGGCGCTCGCAGCAGCGCGGTTCAGATCATTCATAGTAACCTCCGTTGGTTCTTCATTACTAAACAACGTTGTTTGTGTAACGACTTGCTCCTGATCCAAGCCATCACGGGTAGCTTCGACTTGTTCCACATTAGCGAGTGGATCGAAAGCAAAGTGGTTGAGAATAAACGAGCGTTTGTTAGCCGGGCGGTCAACGAAGGCTACGCCTCCGAAGTTGATACCAGACAGTGCTCTACCAATACGCATACCGTTATATCGGCCAGTGCCACCATTCGCACGAAGATGTGCGTCAAGGAAGGCGGTTTCCGGCTTACGGCTAATGCGGTCAAACAACTCGCCACCTTGGGTATACAACCCATAGTCGAAGTCGTCAAACCAACATTCCATTGATACGAAAAGATCGCCCTTCTCAACTCGTTGGACGATCTGTTCCGCTGTGGTCTTAATGTGAGGTAGATGGTGCCAAACTACTCCCTGGATTACCAGTTCGATCTCTTGGTCTTCAATCTCATCTACACTGAGGGGATTTCCCTCCAGGTCGCGAGCCTCGACTGCATACATGGCTCCAAGGATCTGATCGTCCTTGTGTTGCCAGTTCATTGGCTTAAGAATGGGGCTCGAAATAGCGCGCTTAAGCTCCTCGCGCGTAAAGGCGTCATCATTATCGTTGATGCCTTCACTAACCAAAACCGCTTCTACGTGCAGCAAATCAGCCTGATTTCGTAGCTCATCAACGCTCTCAAGCGTTCGCGAGAGCGAAGAGAGTGCCGCAGACGCCTTCTGATGATCAATCTTAGAAGGGCGCGCGAACCTGATCTCTCGAACGGCTACTGCTCGCAGTTTTGGTGTCTTATTTTCCATGCTTATCTTTATACACTAAGTCTAGTTGCCAAGTTGACAGTTTTTACTCAACCTACTGCTTTCGCTTAAGTTTGAGCTTCGCCTCCATCTCAGTTAGCTGGGGCTCGACATTCTTAATGGCAGGAATCGTTTCGTCCTCTTCCCCTTCTTCCCCTTCCTCAGACATGCATGAAGCCTGTAGGAATTCGGTATATTCAGAGAGTGGGTCGTGACCAACTAGCTGCTGAAACTGCTCTAGTGTCATACCGAGCGACTTTGCCCTCTCTAGATCGTCCATTAGGCTTCCTCGGTATTCTGAGTAATGAAGGTCTTGCGCTCTGGGGCCTGAATCTCATTCGGGTCTAGCGAATCATTACGTGGCTTGCCATAACCCTCGACACTACCAGACTTTTGGTGATCTAGGTGCGCTACGGTCTTAACGCCACCAACACTCATGGTGATACGATGAATGCGGTTACGATTCGGGTTGTGACCATCACCGCTAAACGGACCGGGATTTGTTGATACTGCCATAATTATACGTCCTTAAGTGAGGGTGGTTGTTTACGAAGACTAAGTGTTTTCTCAACTGTGAGCCCGTCAATAGTAACTTCCTCGATCGTAATACTCAGATCGCAGTTTGGATAATCTGGATCGTTGGAGCAGTAGAGGGAGATCCTCTTGGCGGGAATGGTCTGCCCATTAAGCATGAGCATTGTTCCTTCTGGTGACCCGTCGCTGATAATCACAATCGGTGGCTGGTCTGAAGCGGTAGACTTTTCAATTTCTGCAACTAGCTCACTAATTCGTTGGGCTGCTGCCAAATCGAGACCTGACTTTGTTTTCTTGCTCATCTCAATTGCGGCGATCTGGTCAATCGCTTCCTGTTTGGTTTTGTGCTTGCCAAACTTCTTACCGCTAGGATCGGTTACCACATACTGGCTTCCGTCCTTTTTAATGGTAAGAGGCATGGCTTACTTCTTGGTCTCTTCCTTGCGCTTCAGTTCTTCCTCGACTGTGTCGATAATCTTGAGAACGCGCGGCAGGAATAGAAGCGCCCTGGTCAGCCAATGCCGGGCCATGCCCAGCCATTCTAGAATCTTACTCATCGTTATCCTCCAGCAGATCTGCGTTAATTGCGGCGAATGCATTACACATCAGGTCGAGCCGCTCTTCCTTAGTATGGGTATCGCTCAACTCTGCCTGATACAGGGCTACAATCCTTTGGCACTTCTCCGTCGAGAAGATGGAGTCATCACCCTTCATTACATCATACACTAAATCTAGAGTTAACTGTGTTTCAGGACTGAAGGCAGCTAGAGTGTAAGAGATGATTTTTTCAAGATCTCCCTTCTGGGCCTTAGTTAGAGAGCGCGAGTCCTTAACCCCCTGGGCGTCGACCGCTAGTTGCGTAGCTGCGTCGTTGATCATCTTAAGTGCGCCAGCGGCAAACTCTCGGTATTGTTGGAACTTGATGACGGCACCCATGCCCTTTGGCTTAGTGGAGCGCTTTTTGGTTTGTGGTGAACCAGTCTTAACTGGTCTACCCCCTACGCCACCAGCAGGCTTTGGCTTAGGTGGGCTAAGAACGTCACGCTTGAACGGTCCCTGCGATACCATGACTGGCGAGCGGAACTTCTCGTCATCCTTCTTGACGCCTGGGTTCTCATCTTCCTTGACCTTCTTCTCATACTTCTGACGTTCGGTCTCGATGTTGAAGTCGGTCCCAAACTGCTCAAGCATAGATTCGTCAGAAACAATCCCTCGATCATACAAGTCGATCCATAGCTTGCGTTCAGTATTCTCGTCGCGCAAGTTCATTAGTCCCCACTTGATGATCGGCAGACGCCTAAACTTCATTGCGTCAGCGATCTTCTTGACTTCTACTCGCAGCCAGTCTTCTAGCTTGCAACGAATGGTCTCCAGCTTCTCTAGAAGTAGTTTGATGGACATGAAAGAGTTGGCAAAGCTACCCTTACCAGCCATTACCGCTTCCGAAACGCCTAGCGCTGCGTAGATATCCTTGTCTACTTGCTCATACTTCTTTGGGTCAAAGATGTTACCCATGTTAGGCTGTAGCACCTGACCATCAATCAGGTCGTCCCACACTAGGTGGTGAACCTGGGAGCCACCAGCTAGTGCCGCTGCGACACGCTCGATCTGCTCTTCTGTTGGGATGAACCCCTCTTCTACCTTACCCAGCTTGATGAGCGTAATTGCATGCTTCATCGACTCTACAGCGGAAATCTCTGCTTGGCGCATAAGGCGCTTAAACATAACCTCCTTGTATGCCGGGAAGATCTGTGGAGTAGCCCAATCTTCGTAATCCGCCTTGGTGATGTCCTGAATGACAGCAAGGCGATCTTCATCAAGACGAAGTTCGGCTGCGTATGGCGAGCCATTCTTAGCTGGTTGCAGCTTGCCCTTAAAGATCTCTGGTAGGTTGACCTTGGTTGTGCTGATGTCGCTGTAGTAGCGATATGACATGAATCGCGAGAGTGGCTTCATGTCGCGCTTGCTCAATAGCATTACCCAATAGTGCTCGTTAGCGAATCGAGATCCGCGAGGCTCCATCTGTAGTGGATTGAGTGAGATATAGTCCCACGGAATGATAGCTTCACCCTGCTTCTTTGTGTCACTTGGGTCGGTCGGCTGATTGCGGGTATCGCCCTTAGATAGCATCACCTCATTTACCTGACCCGCAGTCGCCTGCTCATGACATGCGTCATTAAGCTCCTTAAAGCGAGTGATCTGGTCGTCGGTTAGCTCGACGGCAATGGTCTTGTCACGAAGTGTCCTGCCCTTGCTTTCTAGTTGCACAACAAGTTCGTCACCAATAAGTTGGGCGGCAACCCCACGCTTCATCGCGGTCTTTTCAGCAGCCTTAAGCTTTGCTTCCTTGGTCCAGATGAAGACATTACCTGTGCGTAGAAGATCCACCACAAAACGATGTAGGCGATCCTTGAGTTGGACCTTGGTGATCCACGACTGGTAGAAGTTATGAACCGTCTCGTCCTCATGGACTAGATCGACACTCTCGACAGCAAAATCTGCCAGTAGGTGAACGATAGTCTGGACGATGCCTTCGGTCTTGTAGAGCAGGATACATTGAGCGATCCGCTGATGGTCTATGTTGGAGTTGCCACCCCGATGATACACCCAGCCTTCTTTGCCCTGATAGCCTCCCCCAAAACTTCCATAGCGCGCGGGGTTGCTGTGTGGGTCGAAAGGGCTGAAGTTGGCTCCGTCCCCAAATCCGCCACCACCGGCAAATTCAACCGGGGGTGCGTAGAGGTTGTTGCCAAAGTGCTCACCGTAGAATCCGAAACCGCCCTTGGATTGATTAGGTTGGTTCTTGGCTAGAATCATCCCACGATCGGCACTAGCGTAAACTCGGCGGAAGTCATCCTTGCTGCCCTCGGTCGCCGGGTTGTCTACGACTGGTGCCGAGTTAAGAATGTCTGCTGCGTTAGTTTCCTCAGCGCCGTGAGCCTTATTTCCTGGTTCGTGTTGTGCCATATCTAATCTCTCCTGAGCGGATAGGTAATCCCATTTTAGGGATCGATATCCTATCATACACTAATAGGCGACCCCTCCACGGTTCTGCATGGGGCGATATCCACCACCGGGTCCACCTTTCGCGTTCTTTAGGATGTCCTGGGGAGAACCACCATAAGCGTGACCCCAACCCTTTTCGTGGCCATGCCCCCTTGATACCCTAGCTGCGTGCGATGCGAGCAGCAGCGCACTATAACGGTCTCGACGACGCACGTCAAGTCCATCCGGCTGATCACTTAACTTTTGGAGACCGAAGGTTTCAGTTCCCTTTTCAGTCACAGTTTGAACGATAGTGCAAAGCTCATTGGTTAGCTCGCTGATCTCACGGTAGTTACCCATTGTGATAATTTCACCATCGTTATCCTCGGTGCCATAAAGCAGATCATTAATATGCTCTGCGCACTGGACGTGCTCGGCATCCTCGTAGTCAAATTCCTGGGTGCCAAGAAGTCGCTTGGCGTGATTATTCATCACAACATCGTCGTCGAGACGCCCAGGGAATAGGATGTTCTTCATAATGATGTCGCGCTTGAGTGCGTGGTTGGCTGGCGCGGACCATGTATGGAAGTTGACCATCTCCAGAATACGGCGGGCATTCGGGATGGCCTTGTAGTCGTCGGTTGGCTCAATCTCGATGATGGGCTGTTCACCCTCACGGAGATACTTGGCGCTGGCGAGCATCTCTTGGATGGTATCACCACCACCGCCCTTATCGCAGGCAATGTAGACCGTGTTGGGAAAGCGCGCTAATACATCTTTGATACGATTGATACTATGCTCCCACTTAGCCTTGTTCCATGACTCGGTGTAGACTACTTGAGCCGTAGTCCCAATAAGCTTGAGAACTACTAGGCCAAAGTTGTCGTTCCAACGAGCAGGGTCGAGTCCCATAACATACTGAAAGCCGGGCTCCCCGTATAGCTCGTAATGAAACTCACCCTCAGCACCCTTACCCGGAGAAGCATCGTCGACAATAGATCTCGGGAAGAAACCATTAGTGTCCTTACTAAACCTGCATTCATATTCGTGTCCAAAGATAACAGGATCCATGATTGCCTTGTGGTTCGCTACGATGTCGTCATCTAGGAAGCCTTCTGGCATGCCGTAGTAAGGTAGGGCGAACACGGCGTATTCATGCCAAACCTTACCCCAGCGCTCAAGCATCTCGTCCGAGACGCTAATCGTTCCGTCGCGGCTCTGCATACGTAGACCTTCCTTGATCTTCTGCGGATCACCCCCAGAGGATGCAAAGATGTTGTATGCCTCGAATCGGCGGAAGAAGTGGTTGAATTGATAGGTGGCAGTTCCACTAAGCACCAACTGGTTGCCGCTCGCTCGGCGCGAATCTTCGACCAATTTGATTACGTCATCGTTCGCACCAAGATCCTTCAATCTCTGAAGGAACCGCTGTGTGATCACAGCCTCAGCCGGGTCTGCCTTTACAGAAAGGAACGGACCGATAGCTGTATCAAACACCTGATCGTCAATGGAGGCAACCTCGTCACATACCAGGGTAGTTGCGCGCATACCACGCACCTTGGACCCGTCGCCGACTGGAATGCCAGTGATTTCAGTGTTGCTACCAACTTTGATATACACCTTATCTGTTGCAAATTTGACGCCAAAGTCGTTGCCTGGATGGAACTTTCGGATCGCTTCGGTTAGGATGGGCGATGCCTTAATCAGGGTGTCGATGTATTGGAAGGTGAACTTCGCCTGACGGAAACCACCAGAAACGATCACTACCTTCGTCCCTGGCACCAGCAGACATTTCAGGATGCAGAATACTGCCAACATGAACGTCTTACCAGCACCACGACACGCTAGCACCATCGGGAACTTCTTGTGCCACATCGTGTGGAGCATTACGCTCTGGAAAGGCAGCAATCGAAGTGGATCGCCGAATTGATTGCGAAACACCAACTCTACGAACTTTGTCAGACAGAGGTCAGAGACCCTATTTACGATGTAGGGATACTGCTTGTCGTCGTGGATGTAGAGAGAATCCGCGATCTTTTTCTCGTCTGTTACAATGTTAGATAAGACCGTCATCGTCCTCGCCTTCTTCGAAGTCACCAAACAAGGCGCTGCTCATTGGATTAGCCCCAAAGAACGGGTGGAATTCCAGCACTTCTTCCATCCGCTTATGCATACGGTATTTTTGAATCTGGTAATACGCTTGGCGGACATGCCTCAGTGCCATTTCGTCATCGCCGACATCTAGAACAAATTGGTCATAGAGGCGCTTAATCTGGGCGCGTAGCTCCAATTCTTGGGTCGTTAGGTCAAAGATCTTACGGCGAAAGTTCTTGAGCTTAAGTGAGCTTGGAGTTGTCATATTGTTTTTCCGTCTGGTTCGATTGCGGTGATCAGAACTGGCCACGCATTAAAACCCTTGAAGAGCGGTGTCATGAATTGGATCCAGTGATAGACCCGGTATTGTTCTTGTTGATTGGCACAGACTATGCTGTAGTGATTGATATCTAGTTCTCGATCTGGGAATAGCTCATGGGTTGGTCTTACACTTACTCTAATTCCATAGGCAGCTAGTGTAGATTCCACATCGTTAATGCTAATCTGCGTCTTCAAGTTCCTTATCCTTGCGCATTCTACGCTTTCTCTCCCACTCGTAGGTCTTCAGGAGGATCTTCTTAGCCGCGCGAGGAGAATGCTTTTTGCCCGCGAAGATAAAGTGGATGTTCTCCGTTTGTGAGAGTGAGATAAGCCAACTTTCGACAGCCGCCATAGCTTGGAATCGCTTCTGGGTGTTACCGATGAACGTCCAGTTACGCGGGTCTAAGAACTCGGCGTAGGTCTGCTGAATCAGGATATATTTGTGTTTGAACTGGCGCATCCGTTCTACCGAGCGCATAAACACATCTCGCTTCAGAATGAGGTTACCATAGAGTTCCTTGCCGTCTTGTTTCTTTTCAATGACAACTAGATCAGGAATCTCTGCAACCGTATAATCGCCCGCGTCTATCTTCTCCTCTCTGTAGGCCGCGACTTGAGCGTCACCCACCTCGTCAGCAGAGAACAAGCGATTGGCGGGCTTTTCTCTTGTATCGATCAAAATGGTCGGTTTGACCGGGAATGGTGACTTTGCGCGTGTCATTACAACACCCGCTCGGAGGGTAAGGTATGTGACGACGTTCTTTGGCAGCCCTTAGCTGGCTCCATATACAACGGCTCGTTACAACTTGGACACTTAGCCACACCATCACCAATAATTGGATTTCGTCCAACAGCCGCGTCTAAACTCCTCTGATCAATAGTGGTAGATCCCCAGGTAGGGCCAATTGGAACAAAGGGTTGTGGTGGGGTGATGGTAAAGGTCTGATCCCATACGATACCAGTGCCCATACAGCCGTGACAGCGAAAGCGTTGTGGCTTCTCTGAGATGAGAACTGCACCAACTTGCGCTAGCCGCTTACCGACTTCGCCACGACCTTCACAGATTGGGCATCTATGTGGAATGCTCATCCTCAGTCTCCTTATCTTGTGTTTCTAGTTGCTTAGTGGGCGAGTTGAGGTATTGGTCGAACGCGCCAATAAGCCAGGGGTGAACCTTTCCATCTGGACCCTTTTCGCCTTTTGCCATACGACGAAACTCGTCCTCTGTTGCCATATTGATCCGCTTGATCTCTTCGACTAGTGAGTCCTGACGAATCTTGGTCGTAAGTTCTTGTTGTAGATCTAGGAACGTATTGCGCGTGTCCTTAATCTTATCTAGGCGTTGTTTACGAGTCAGCTTGAGGTCGTTCAACAACTCCATGTATTCCTTATGCCATTGCTCGGCTTCCTTCTTGTAGGAGTCACCGCGCCCAGCGAAGCGCTTTTTAGCCTTGTCTTCGTCGGAATCAGTTAGCCCACCTTCCATTTCCATGAGGAGGTAGCTTTCCGTCACACTTAGCATGGATTGCGCTCGAAGATATTTGACGTTGCTATATGCGGCGCGAATTAGCATCTCGTTTTCCGCACGAGTTAGCGACTCTTGATCCATGTCGCCCCGCAAATCCTCGTAGTGAGCTATGAAAATCTTCCGTTGGTCGTTATCCATCATCGTCATGAACTCCTTCGCGGTGAGCGATTGAGCCATAGACGGGGGTAACGGGACAACTAGAGATGACGTGGGTGGGAGAACCGCATTAGGTGTAGGTTGAGACCCCATTGCTTGTGGCTGCGGCGCAGCTTGGGCTGGTTGAGCCTTTTGTTTGCGGTCCTCCCGAATGATCTCACCCACAGAGCGGAACGCCGACTTAACGCCGGGTCGTAGCCGTTCTGCGATTTGTTTTTGCGTATAGCCCTCTTCGGCGAGGCGCAAAACCTCGCGCTTTTCGTCGGGGCTCCATCTGCGACGTGCTACACTCATGCTTCGACTCCATAGTTACGTCGATATTCGTCAAACTCGACACGAGCGAACTTAACGCGCTGCCTTGTGTTGTCTACGAACGAGAAGATCAGGAGAGCGCAGTCGTCAATCGATCCCTCGACGGGGTAATACTCGACATCGGTGATATCGGGGAACGGATCCTTCCAGAGGTCGAAAAGCTCACTGATGGTCAACCCAGGAGTGGGGAACACCGCCTCTATATCGACCAGACTGGTAGTGCGTGCGGGAAGATTAACATTGCGAAGCTGCTCGCTTGCACGTTGAAGATCCTCAAACGCCATACATGCTTGAGAAGACGCTTCCTGAAGGGTGATTAAACCCTTACGAAACTGTTCTATGACATCTAGAGAAGCAAAGTAGCCAACCTTTCGTGCGCGAGGATGACGCCTTAGCCGCGCGTCGCATTCTTTGCAGAGATACCTGTTTTCTCCCACGACATCATGAATTACCCAGCCAAGGTGCTTGCATTCATCGCTCACTTCGGATCGTTTTAGGCTCCTTTTGCCCAGTTTCCGATCTTTTATGATCGCTGCACGTTCCCACAAGTCATCTGGCTTATTCATCGGTCTCCTCAATGATTAGCCTAACCTGACGTTGAACCATGCGGCGGTAATGAACCGGCACAGCCTCCATATCCCCACTGATCATCTTATCGTAGTAGGGGATCAAATTGTCATCTAGAGAAGATCGCAGAGTGTCATCTAGATCACATACACCCGTAGTGGACCCTACGCTGAGAGATGCGTGCGTCGTGAAGTCGGAGTGCTCCTCGTTGTCCAAGCTAGCGTTATAGCTCAGTGGTGCAGCAATAGCCCTCTTGCGAGCCATGCGGTCCCGATATGACACGATGCGGTCACAACCCACCTCTTCGATCGCGCAAGACTTAGTTTCCTTGATGTAGTGCTCACATCGAAGGCAGGGTGGGTTGTTGTCTAAGTAGGTGCCACGGAACTTGTTGTAGAGACCGTTGTCTACTACGCGCGCCACAAAGTGAAAGACCGACTTGCCAAGCTTGTCTGGGTCAAATCTCTTCTCTAGAGCTTCCCAGCACATTACCCGAATGTCTTGCGCCAAATCCTCGGGATCAACGCCTGGAAAGTTATACTTAGTCTTCTTCATCGAGACAATCGTCTCGACTAGATCCTGCATGTCGTTGTATGCGATCCCGCTCCCTACATGCTCATTCGTCCGATCCACCGTCACCATCCTGCTGCTTATCGCGCTTTGGGTAGCTGCGCCCCTTAACCGAGTTCTTCTTGAGAGCATCGGCTTCGTCTTCTAGACTGGCATGTGCCTTGGGTTCAACTACGCGCGGCGGCAGGGCTGGGTTTGGCTGGGCAAAACTACGATCCACCTCGCCATCATCGTTAATTCTACGTGTCACGTCTGTCCCCTTTGAGATTGTGATTCGATTCTTGGGCTTCTTGCCGTTAAATTGGGTTCCCATGTTATTCCTTCGTGTATTGGGCTGACGAGTCGTCAAACCACTTATTCAGTTGTTCGCGAATCTCGCTAAGCTGCCCACACAGGACTACTCCTGGGGCGTCCTCGACGGTCTGCGCCGGATCTCCGTGCTCCATCGTCTCGGGCTTAATGAAGGTCACCTGAATGAAAACTACGCCTTCTCCGGCGTGTGGCTCGAACTTCTGCCCCTTCATTGAATCTAGGGTTTGTCTCGTGCCAGGTAAGATACTAATAGTCATAGGTTATACTGTTCCTGTCCTTTGTTCATCGGCCTACACTACATAGTATGGATAATTCGTCCAAAAGTCCACGGGTTTTTAGGCTTTCTTCTATCTGCCCCAGCCGTTTCGGTGTATCATCTTACTAAATAGCGCGTGTGAACTGCTGTAGCATGCCACCCCGTGTCTCAGAGCGGGACGGGGGCGTCCAGAGTTGAAAAACCCCCCTGTCTCAAAATGAGACAAAAGAATCTCAATCTTTCGCGCTTGGCATGCTATTCGCTTGTGTGTTTTTTCTTTCCCCTTCGCTCAAGTTTCGGCTATGCTTTGCCGATAAGGTAGTGTCAGGGAGAAACATCATGGAAACCATCCGCAACATCCTTTCCGCCGCATTCGAAAGCTACCTCGTTCGCGTTGCCGTCGTCTGCGTTTCGCTCGGCGCGATTCCGTTCTACCTGCTTTCGCTCGCGATGGCTCAGGTCTCGAAGTGAGACGGACAAAGAACGAAACAACGCCAACCGCTCAAGTTTGGGGTATACTTAGCCGATAAGGTAGTGTCATGCAAACCACCGAAAGAAACCTGACCGAAACGTTCGAAGCGAAGCGCGATGCATACGCAAAGCGGCAAGGCGCTTTCATCCTGACCGGCGACGTTGTCATGCTCGGCGATGCGGCGGAAGTTTGGAACTTCCTGCGCGCCTGCGGTGACCGCATCTTCCGCGTTATCTACCGTTGCAAGGATGGAACGGTGCGCGATATCATCGGGCGGCAAGGAGTCTGGAACTCGTCTCAGGATGGGACGGTCGCCGGAACCGGTCACGCGATGGCATGCGCCGAACGTCTCAACTTGAGCTTTTGGACCTTCGCTCACGGAAAGAAGGTCAACACCGGAACCGGGAAAGGTTACCGGACCTTGCGCGCGGCGGGAATCCTCGCCATCCGATGCGAGGGGCACGACATTCTGACCGCCGAGGGGCTGGCCTCACTCTGAGACAGCCCGCCCGCTCGGGCATACGACCACGACACCCAGACACCTAGAACAGAAAGGAATCTCAAAATGGAACTCACTTCGCACGGAATGGTCAAGGCGGACGGCTGCAACGTCATGCGCACGGAATCGGGACACTGGGCAGTGTCTCAGAATGGGAAGTTCATCGGCGAGGTGGATACCTTGGCCGAGGTGCCCATTCTCATCGAGAGACACCGTCAGGCGGTGCGCGATCGGTTGGCACGAGTCACCGCCGAGGCGGAGGCAAGGCGCGAGGCGGACTACACCGATCTCAGTATGAGACTGGGCGAGGGGCTGGGCATCGACCCCAACCACTAGCCCCAAGGCGGGACATGTCTCAATGTGAGACACCCCGCCCGCTCGCGTGCGCGTCCCAGAATGAGACAATCCAATCCCTGGCATGGAACACTGGCACGTCTCTTGCATGCCGCATGCCTCATAATGAGATATCTCTCACACCTGTGGGGTAGGTTGGCACGTCCTTTGCTTACTGGTTTTTTCTTTGGCAATCACTCAAGTTTCGAACGCATCTAGCCGATAAAGGGGTAGGATGGAACAGCACGGAGAAAACATCATGACCAGCACGACCAGCATCGCCACGGGCCACGTCTACCGCATCGCTCGCGGATCCTTCGGAATCGTCAACTACTCGCCCGCCGGTTGCCGGGTGTTCGTCGCTCTGCTGCCGGATGCCGATACGGTAACGGAAGCGGTTACCGCTCTCGGGAAGGAACGCGCGGGGCGGTTCGTCCGGGCGGACCGGGATACGGAACTGTGGGGCGAGACGGTAGCCAAGGGGCGCGGCTACTACGAAACCCTGTAGTCTCACAACGGGACAACTAGCCAGCCGGTGTGAAACACTGGCACGGCTCGTGCATGCTGGGCGTCCTATAATGAGATTGTGTGATACTCATGGGCGTCTCAAACTGAGACACGTTTCTAGATGCTAAACTTGACAACGGGCGGATAATGTGATAGAATAAGGCGGGCAATCCCGCCCACAACCCGAAAGGACCAGAACCGATGATCTACGAAGTGACCACGCGCGCCGGAAAGCGCTACTCGGAAAGCAGCACTCTCACGGATGCGGAAGCGCAAGCCGTTCTCGCCGAAAAGCCCAACGCCAGCGATTTCGAAAAGTCGCTCGCCGGAAAGAAGCCGGAGCGGCTCAGTCCCAAAATGAGAGCATGGCTGCACGTTCTCGCTATCTGGGCGATCACCCCGCGCGAAGAAACGGACGGGGAATCGTTCCCGAACATCCTCGCGATGCTCACGCACGCACGGGAAGCCGGGAAAAAGTTCCCGAAAGTCAAGCTCGAAATCGAGGGCCAGC
>Ga0316187_10001652_pt1 | contig 19383 bp, 17 predicted proteins | sample CroRivburrow1_MG_FD_204927 | JGI IMG/M metagenome (GOLD analysis project Ga0316187, IMG submission 204927) | Coastal sediment microbial communities from Maine, United States - Cross River worm burrow 1 | ecosystem: Environmental > Aquatic > Marine > Coastal > Sediment | place: USA: Maine...
CATTAAAAAGTTTGGCGCCGCTTTTTAACGCGGCAGGTTTTGCTTTGGGATGTTTGCGTCAGAAGGACGGAGTCCTTCTGAGTCCTTCTGAAGCAATATTCGATCCCGCCTTCATTCCTTCTCCAGTTCCCGCAGCACCTTCAGCACATCGCTCCCGAAGAAGTCGGCCTTTTGTTCGCCGATGCCGTAGACGGCCAGCAGATCGCTCCGGCTGGCGGGATTCCTGTCCGCCAGGGCGCGGAGGGTCTTGTCGCTGAAGACCAGGAAAGCGGGCATTTCATTGTCCTTGGCGAAGGTTTTTCGCCAGTCCCGCAGGGTTTCCATGCGGCGCAGGGCCAGGGGGTCGGCCAGGAGGGATGGCTTGGGCGGCTCTCCCCGGGGCCCGCGAGCTCGGCGCGGGCGGCCCTGGGCGCGGGCGGCCTGGATGGCCGGGGCGTCTTTTCTCACGGCCCGGAGGGATTTCGGGTCGCAGGTGTCGCAGTGGCCACAGGAAGCGATGGGATTGCTGTCGCGGAAGTAGGTGAGGATGCCCCCGTGGCGGCAGCCGCCTCCCTCCGCGTAATGGATCATGGTGTCCAGCGCAGTCCAGCGATGTTTGATGATCTCCGGTGGCGCCACCGATTCCCGGATGAAGAACGATTGCAGGCCCTTGTCCTTGCGGGCATAGAGCAGCAGGCAGGTGGCGTCCTTGCCGTCGCGCCCGGCGCGGCCCATCTCCTGATAATAGGACTCCAGGTTGGCGGGCACCTGGTAATGGGCCACCAGCCGCACATCGGGATGGTCGATGCCCATGCCGAAGGCGTTGGTGGCCACCAGGGTACTGATGGTGCCCCGGTTGTAGTCACCCTGAACGCGCTCACGCTCCCCGGGGGGCAGGCCGGCATGGTAGAAATCCACGTCGTTGAAGTCCTGGGACAGCGCCCCGGCCACTTCCTCGCAGCCCTTGCGGGTGCCGCAATAGATGATGGCCCGGCCCGGCGGCTTGTCCCGCAAGGCCTGTTGCAGCACCGCCATCTTTTCGACTTCATGGGCGCACTCGGCCACCTGAATATAAAGATTGGGGCGGTAGAACCCGTGAACGTGGATCTCCGGGTCGCGCAGGCGGACCCGGCTGGAAATGTCCGAGATCACATGGGGCGTGGCGGTGGCGGTGAGCAGCATCATGGGCACGTCGGGACGCTCGGCGCGGAGCAGGTCCAGGGCGGCGTAGTCCGGGCGAAAGTCGTGACCCCACTGGGAGATGCAGTGGGCTTCGTCGATGGCGAAGAGGGTGACGGGGCGTGGGCGCACCCAGCGGATGAATCCGGCCTTTTGCACGCGCTCGGGGGAGAGGAAGAGGATGAAGGGGCCGCCCGATCCGATTTCGGCGAACACCTCGCGCTTTTGCGCGTCCTCCTGGCCTGAATGGATGCACCCGGCGGGGATTCCCAGGCGGCGCAGGGACTGCACCTGATCGTTCATCAGGGAGATCAGGGGTGAAACCACGATCACCAGCCCTGTTTGTGCCAGAGCCGGAAGCTGGTAGCACAGGGATTTGCCACTCCCCGTGGGCATGATGGCCATGGTATCGCGCCCGGCCAGGATGGAGGCGATGATCTCCGCCTGCCCCTTGCGGAACGACGTCAGCCCAAAGCGCTCGCGCAAAAGGGGGGTCAGGGATGAAGCATCGGCCATGGCATCGAATAGCAGGTAAAGCTGAGTTGGAATTGCCTCCGGCGGCCAACTTTTAAAAAAGTTGGATCAAAACTTTTCGGCAAGGGGCTCAAGGGAACATGTAAATCCAATGGAACCCTTAGCCAAAAAATTTGGCGCCGCTTTTTAAAGCGGCCCCCCGGAGGGTTGAACCTGGGGAGCAACGCTCCCCAGGTTCATGTCTTTGATTGATTGCGCCTATCTGTCGAAGGTCTTGGAGTCCTCCACGAAGGCTTTCATGCCTTCGTCGGAGAGGGGATGGTCGGCGACGCCCATGAGGATGGGCGCGGGGACGGTTAGGATGTCTGCGCCGGCCAGGAGGCATTCGGTCACCTGAACCGTGTTGCGGAAGGAGGCGGCCAGCACCTCGGTGTGAATGCGGTAATTGTTGAAGACGCTGACAATCTCGTTGATGAGGCGCACACCGGCATCCTTGCGGTCGCCGTCGGTGGCCACATAGCCGGTGTTGGCGGTGCGGTCCGGTCCCCCGGCGGGCACCTTGTGGTCCTCCATGTAATAGAGGGAGTTGCCCGCACCCCGCTCCACCTGGTCGTTCTTGTACAGGTAGTCGGCCACGCGCCCCAGGAAGGGCGAAACGTAGGTGGCCCCCGCATTGGCCGCCCAGAGGGCCTGGGTGGTGTTGAAGATCAGGGTGGCGTTGGTCTTGATGTTCAACTCCCACAGCTTGCGCAGCACCTTGAGGCCCGTGAAGGCATCCACGCCGAGCGGGCCGTACCCACCGGTGGGCACCTTCACCACCACGTTGGCGCCGAAGGCGGCCAGCTTTTTGGCCTGCCGCACCATCTTGTCGGGCTCCAGTTCGGTCAGTTCCAGGGAGACCGGGAAGGGCGCCATGTACTTGACGATTTCCTTCTGGATCTTGTCGGCGGTCTTCCACGAGGTGGCCCCGGCCCGCTTGAGCAGGGTGGGGTTGGTGGTAACGCCGTTGACGATGCCCCCTTCCATCAGGGGCCGGATCTCGTCCAGAGTGGCGGTGTCGGCGAAGATGCGGGGCGCGAAGGGAGCCGGATGGGCGAGCTTCTTGCCCTTGGGAGTGGTGTTGACCTCCTCCATGGCACGGCGCCGTTCCCCCACGGCCGGGTGAATATCCAAAGGCTTCAGCATGAATGGGACTCCTCTCGTTGCGGATGGCCGGAATGGGATTCCGTGAGGTGCCGCGGGCCCGGAACGGGGTTCCAGGCTTTGTGCGGAGAATGAAAACCGTTGCCCGGCACCGGGGTGATGCGGCTCCCCTTGCTTCGGCCGGGGAGGATGCACACAGGGCCCCCGGGTGGTTTCACAGTGGGCCGGGTCATCGTTTCGGACTGCCGCCGTGGTGCCCGGGGCGTGGCTCGTCGGCCGTCAAAGCGAAAATCTCGTGATCCTCCCAGGTCTGGTTGATCTTCAGATAGCGCAGGGCGCGGCCTTCGTGGCGGAAGCGGCATTTTTCCACGACCCGCAGGGAAGCGATGTTGCGGGGAATGATGGAAGCCTGGAGGCGGTGCAGGCGCAGGTCCTGGAACCCGTAACGCACCACCCGTTGCAGGGCTTCGGTCATGTATCCCTTGCCGGCACGCTTTCCCGAGATGGAATAGCCCACGAAGCCGTTCTGCCAGATGCCCCGGATGATGCCCGACACGCTGATTCGCCCCTCCACCTTTGGGGATTGGCCGTTCTGCTCAAAGATACCGAAGAGCACCCCGGTTTCGCTGCGCCTGTCTTCCATGGATTGATGGAGAATGTTGCTCTGTCCTTCCAGAGTGAAGTAGGAGGCAGGATGGGCCGGTTCCCAGGGCGAAAGCCACTCCCTGTTTTCCAGGACATAGTCCAGCAGCAAAGACGCATCATCCAGGTCCAGCGGTTTCAGGGTCAGACGCTTGGTATGCAAAATGGTGCCAATCACAAGGCTGGGCCAATCACGAGGTTGGGTCAATGCCCGCCTCCCACCGGGAGGATTGAGCCGGGCGGTGGTTACACAAGCGATGGTTACGCAAGCGGTGGTTACACAAGCGGCGGTCTCGCGGGTGGCGTTATCGCCGTGGCGACGCTGCCATCCAAAACATCATCCAAGCTTTTTACCGGCTCGAAGCCGGGATCACAAGGCATGATCCTCGGGAAGGGACGCCCTGCCCCGGCCAGGGTCCTGTGAAGAACCCCTCTAATCCCAAATGCCGGTTGAGATAATGCCCCCCGCTGTTATCATGAACGGTATTGCCATCGCCGTGCACCCGGCATTCGCGTGGGCCCGATGGCCGAAAGATGGAATTTCAAAGTGCGATTTACACCAGTCGTGGACAAGGAGCCCTGAATGCTGGCGGAAGAAACAGTGCAAAAAGTATTGGGATGCGGTGTGGAAGGAGGCGCGGATTTCGCCGAGGTGTTCGTGGAGGACTCCGAGGTATCGGCAATCGACCTGCTGGACCGCAAGCTCAAGGACGTCACATCCGGCAACGCATTCGGGGTGGGCGTGCGGCTCCTGTTCGGCGACGAGGCCTACTACGGCTACAGCAGCGACGCGGAGGAGGAGTCCCTGTTGGAGCTCACGGCGAACCTGGCCCGTTCCGGCCGCTCCAACGAGGGCGGCGCCCTGGCGCCCCTCACCCGGGAGACGGTGAACGACCGCCATTCGGTGCGGATCGACCCCACCACCGTGCCCAAGGGGCAGCGGGTGGAGTTGCTGCGGCACCTGGACGAGTTGGCGCGCAAGCACGGCGATGCCATCGCTCAGGTGGGGGCCTCGGTGCTGGAGAAGAAGCGTTCGGTGCTGATCGCCAACAGCGAAGGCCTGTGGGTGGAGGATGCTCGGCAGTATGCCCGCCTGCGGCTTTCGGCCGTGGCGGACACGGGCGACGGCCCCCAGACCGCATCGGAAAGTCCGGGGGTGCTGGGAGGGTACGAGTTTTTCGATGGGCTGGACGTGGACCGTATCGCCGGGGATGCCGCGCAATCGGCCCTGCGCATGGCCGGCGCGGGATACATCGAGGGCGGCCTGATGCCCGTGGTGCTGGGCAACGGTTTCGGAGGTGTGATCTTTCACGAGGCCTGCGGCCACCCGCTGGAAACCGAGGCCATCCGCAAAGGGGCTTCCCCCTTCGCCGGGAAGATCGGCGAGGCGGTGGCACAGCCCATCCTGACCGCCATCGACGACGGCACGATGGAAAACCGCTGGGGTTCTTTGAACGTGGACGACGAGGGCCAACCCGCCCAGCGCACCGTGCTGATCGAGAAGGGCGTCCTGAAGAACTACCTGAGCGACCGCATCGGGGCCCGGCAGGTGGGCGTACCCCGCAGCGGGTCGGCCCGGCGCGAATCGTACCGCTTCGCCCCGGTGAGCCGAATGCGCAACACCTACATCGACCGCGGCCCACACAAGGTGGAGGACATGATCGCCTCGGTGGACTTCGGGCTTTACGCCAAGAAGATGGGGGGCGGTTCGGTGGACCCGGCCACAGGAGAGTTCAATTTTTCGGTGCAGGAAGGCTATGCGATCCGCGGCGGAAAGATCGCCGAGCCGGTGCGGGGCGCAACCCTGATCGGAAAAGGGTACGAGGTGCTTTCGCTGATCTCCATGATCGGGGACGACCTGGAACTGGCCGCGGGAATGTGCGGGGCGTCGAGCGGCTGGGTGCCCACCACGGTGGGTCAGCCCTCCATCAAGATCGACAGCATCCTGGTGGGAGGACGTTGATGGACTTCCAGCAGGCGAGCGAATTTGCCCTCTCCCTGGCGCGGGAACGCCATGAGCGGGATGTGGATGTGTTGGTGGGGCGCAACCAGAGCCTCTCCATCAAGGTGTTGGGGGGCAAGGTGGAAAAGGTGGACCAGTCCACCTCCCAGGGCCTGGGGCTGCGTGTGTTGCGGGAGGGGCGGACAGGCATCGCTTACACCGAACGGATGGACCCAGAGGCCATTGAACGGGCCTTCCTGGCCGCGGGGGAAAACGCGGACCTGAACGACCGCACCGAGGTGGAGATGGTGGAGCGGGTGCCCACCGTGCCCGACCCGGAAACACTGGAATTGTACAATCCCGCCCTGGATGATCTGACCCTCGACGACCTGGCCCAGTTCGGGCTGGCGGCGGAGGAGGCGGCGCTGGCCGGGGACCCCCGGGTCAAGGCCGTGCCCGCCCTGGTGGTGAAGCGCTCCCGTGGGATCTACCAAGTGGCCTCCTCCCACGGATTGCAGTATGGGCAGGAGGAGAACTCGGTGGGCGCCTACTGCAGCGTGATGCTGGAAGAGAACGGAGTTCGCAAGAGCGGCGGCCACCAGTGGAGCGCCCGGGAATGGGCGCCGGAAAAGGGCGAATGGCTGGGCCGGGAAGCCGCGCGGAAAGGCGCGGCGCTGATGGGGGCCCGACCCATCTCCGGTGGGGCGCTGCCCGTGGTGCTCGACGAGGAAACAGCCCCGGCCCTGCTGGGCATGTACTTCTCCGGGCTTTCGGCCGAATCGGTGCAGAAGGGATTGTCACGCTTCAAGGACAAGGTAGGCCAGCCCGTGGCGGGCGAGTCGATCCAACTGTTGGATGACCCTCATCGCAAGGGCGCGCCCGGCTCGCGTTTCCTGGATGCGGAGGGCACCCCCACTGCCCCCCTGCCAATTCTAGAAAACGGCGTGTTGCGCAACCTGTTCTATCACGTGGAATCGGCCCGCAGGGAGGGACGCCAATCCACCGGCCATGCCGGGCGGGGCTACAACGGAGGCATCGGCACCCGCAGCCATTCCCTGGTGATGAACCCCGGCGAATACGACCTGGATGCGTTGTGCGCCCTGACAGAGCGCTGCCTGTTGATCACCGAACTGGAGGGGGGCGCCGGCTGCAACCCGGTCAGCGGGGATATCTCCATCGGTGTGCAGGGATTTCTCGTGGAGAACGGCCGCCGCACCCAGCCGGTGGACAGCGTGACCATCGCCGGAAACTTCTTCGACCTGCTGCAAAACATCCAGGCTCTGGGCGATCGTTATCAGCCCAATTTGAGCAATCGCTTCATTCCCGCCATGCTGGTGGAAGGATTCGTCCTTTCGGGCTGAAACGCCCGGGGATTCCTTTATTCTGAAACCTTCTCGGTCCCCATGCTCCTGCCCATCCCCATGCTCCTACGATATTCCCATGCCTAGGAAAAACGCCCCCAGGAATGTGGGATCCGGCTGGGAGGAGGGACCGATCGGCCCCGGGGACATCCACCCCACCATTCAGTTCATTTGCGCCCGGCTGGCCGAACATGGCCACGAGGTGCTGATCGTCGGCGGCGCGGTAAGGGACCTGCTGCTCGGCCAGCGGCCCAAGGATTTCGACCTGGCGACCTCGGCCCGGCCCGAGGAGGTCAAGCGCCTCTTCCGCAACGCGCGCATCATCGGCAGGCGATTCAGGCTCGTGCTGCTGCGCTATCCCGATATGACGGTGGAAGTGTCCACTTTTCGCGGAGAGGCCCCGAAGCGGGCCGGGGACATGATCCGGCGGGACAACCGATACGGCACCTGGGGCGAGGACGCCTTCCGGCGGGATTTCACTATCAACGCTATGGCCTTCGACCCGACCACAGGGAAAGTCCTGGACCCTGTGAAAGGCCAGGCGGACCTGGAAGCGCGACGCCTGAAAACCATCAAACCCCCGCTGGAATCATTCACGGAAGACCCAGTGCGCATGCTGCGGGCCGTGCGCTTCCAGGTGCGCCTGGGCTTCGAGATTGCCCCGGCCTGCCAGAAGGCGATCCGTGGGGAAGGCCGGATGTTGGAAAAGGTATCCCGGCACAGGCTGGCCGACGAACTGCAACGCTTCCTGACCCACAAGCAAGCCCCCGGCCTGTTGAATGCCCTCGCCGGGAACGGTTTGCTGAATCCCCTGTTGAACCTGAAACCCCATGACTGGTTCTTCGCCCCCGCAGCGGTGAAAGATCCCCTCTCCGCCCTGGAACCCCTGCTGGTGCGCTTCAGCCGGTGGGAAGAGCACCTCTCCGAACCGCCTTCGCCCACAGTGGCCTTGACCGCCCTGGTATTGACCCTGGCCACGGAAAGGCATCGGGCCTGGTTGCTCGGCCCCGGCGAGGCGCCCCGCGAAGTCCTGGGCCCATTCAGGAATCGCCTGGGAACCCTGATGGCCCAGTGGGGGTTTCTCAATGGGCAGGTCGGTCCGACCCTGGCCATCGTGAATGCGGCGCGCGCCATCCTGGCCGAACCGGAGCGGTTCACCGATCCCCGTGAGCCCGGGCCGTTCCTCCTGGGCATTCGGGAGGCCTGGTTGTTGCTGAACGCCCTGCGCGATGTGATCTCGGTCCCCCAGGCTTTGTTGGACGCCGGATTGAGCCAACTGGGAAATCTCCCCGATCTTCCCATCCTCGATCACCCCCGCCCCGTCAACAGGGGAGAGCAACCCACCCCGGCGGCAAGGCGGCATGGGGTTTCCGGGGACGGCCCTCCATTCGGGCCGAAGCGGAAAAGGCGGCGACGGAGCGGACGACGACAGAGCCCGCCGGATTGAATCACCCGGATGGACAAGTGGGTGCGGGCATTGCCGGCTGGGAGGCCAGACAGAACCGGCAGGGGCGCCGATGGCCTGAAATTCCGATGGATTGGAAATCCTGCGGCCCGTGGACGTCCCCAGCATATGCCGGGGAGGATGGGAGAATGACCTTAGCCGTTTTCCGGGCGGGCGGGCTTGGCAATCCGAAGTTCGATGCGATGAAGCATGTCCTTGAACTCCTCGATGGCCGAAATGGGATCCACATCGTAGTAGCGCCGGATCAGGGCGATGTAGCGGTCGATCACGGGCATTTGCTCCACTTCCACCCGTTTGAGCTGCTGGTCGACTTTTTCCAGGAGAGGCTCGACCGACTTGATTTCACCCTTGAGTTGGTCAATGGCCTCCGGAGAATAACCGGAAAAAGCCGGCGGGCCGCCTTCCCGAACCCCGACAACCCCGGCACCCGGAACATGGGCGTATTGCTGGCGCTTCTCCTCGTCCAGGAAGATGGAGCCAGTGCCGTTGATCAACCACATGGGATTGGCGCCAAAGGAATTGACGATCCCTACGATGAGCTCAACATTGGGCTTGCTGGCCTGGGCGCCAATAAAGTTGTTGTACGTCTGTGGTTTCATCCCGATTTCAGCGGAAAACCGGCTTTTGTTGAGTTTCAGCAAAGTGCGCAGATACTCAATGCGTTCTATGATCTCGGAATATTTTTTTGGTTGGTTCATCGGTCCGTCAATGAATTGAAATTAAAAGAGGGCCTGGTCATGGAGAAATATAATGTCTGATCCATTTGAATGAAGGCGGTTGAAATCGCTCATGCCACCGGAGTTTTTTCCGACACAGCGAAGATTTTCCTCCAAGCAATTTAGAACATATTTCTTCACTCCCTGGTATTGAGTGGCGGTGTTCCCCCTATTGAAAAAAAGCGGCAATTTTGGCATCAGCAGCCCCGGAAAAACCGACCAGAGATTGGCCTCGGGGTCTTCTGGCTCAAGTTAACCCTTCACTGGTGCTCCTCGGTGCAAAAGGCGTGATGGAAGGGATGTCCTTAATCCAACTTGATTCATTTTCCCATAAAAGTGTGATGACAATATGAAGGCTGGTTAAAATAAATATGGATGAAATATTAGGTGTTAAAATAAATTTTAATATAATATTGCCATGGAAAGGATAAAATATTTCTCTATGTTATAAGTTGCAATCTATAAATAGTACCTGCTTATAAATATCATCTTATATACCAATAGAAGTTATTAATTATTAACTAATTTTTAGAAACAATTATGACTACTTATACTCACATCAAAGATCATCAACTGAAGGCAGAAAAATCTGGATATGCTGTATTTTTTTAAATTTGTTAATAATTTCAATATTTCATCCGAAATATATTGAGTCCACAAACCCCAGGAGGCCTAAACATAACGGGTCCTTTTGGGAGGATTTGCAAGGCATACTCCCCGGGATTCCGAATTTTACCCCCAGGTTCCCTAGACACTAGGTCAAAATGTCTTGGTTTGGCAATTATTTTTTAACCATGAATGGATAATCGGCATCTCGAATTTTACTCCTAAGGTATGAAGATTCTCCATGTATTAAATTAGACCCTTAAATTTGATTTAGGTTCCCCCTTTTGCGCGTATCGGCGATAATCTCTCACCTTGGGATTTCCCCATCTCCACGGGCCGCACATGATTATTTCTCCCCCCCCTCCCCCTTGCTCTTTCCCGTGCCAAACCGCACCGGAATTTGCGGTGGCCGGGAAAAAGGATTTCTTGCAGGACTGCTTTGATTTCCGGCATCACCCATGGCAAGGTCGGGATCATCACAGTTTATCACGATGGGATCATCCCAGCCGGGTCCTGATGGAACGCCGGACTTAGAGCGGAACACGGTCGATTTATCCCCATGCATTTTCTTTCGGTCCTCCACGTGGCGGGCAGCCTGGTGCTGGTCTTGGGTTTTTCCCAACTGATCCCCCTGGGTGTGACCCTTCACTATAGCGAGAACGACTGGGTAGTCTTCCTGTATTCCTCCCTGGGAGCGACGTTGCTGGGCGCCGGTCTGATGCTGGTCTCGCGCACCAGTAAGGAAATCTCGGACCGCGACGGGTTTTTCGTGGTGACCCTGGGCTGGATCGCCGCGGCTGGAGTGGGGGCGATCCCTTTCTACTTCACCGGATCGGTGGACTCGCTGACCGATGCGGTATTCGAATCCATGTCCGGATTCACAACCACCGGCGCCAGTATCTTCACCGAGTACCAGGACAAGGGTCACGGCCTGATCCTGTGGCGCAGCATGACTCAGTGGTTCGGGGGCATGGGCATCATCGTATTGGCCCTGGTGATTCTTCCCGCCCTGGGCATCGGCGGAATGCAACTCTATAAGCGGGAAGTGCCAGGCCCCACATCGGAAAAGCTGACTCCACGCCTGCGGGATACCGCCCGGGCGCTCTGGTCGGTGTACCTGGGGATCACCGTGCTGGAGACCGTTGTGCTCCTCATCCTGGGGATGAGCTTCTTCGACGCCGTGAACCATGCGCTGACAACGGTGGCCACGGGAGGATTCAGCACGCGCGCCGGTTCCATCGCAGAATTCAACTCCCCGGGAATTGAATGGGCCCTCATCGTTTTCATGCTGATGGCTGGGATGAACTTCTCCCTGCACTACCGGTTGCTGGTGCAGCGCAAACTGAGGCTGCCTCACATCCAGGACCTGGAATGGCGATGGTATCTGGGTGCGGTGACGATTGTATCCGCGGCTGTGATCGCCACGCTGGTGCTCACACGTGGCTATGACCTCTCCGAGGCTGTCACCAAGGGCACCTTTCAGGTGGTCTCCGTGCTCACCACCACCGGCTTCGGGTCGGATGATTATGTGGTGTGGGGGGCATTCCCCCAGATTCTGATGGTGTTCCTGATGATCACCGGGGGGTGCGCGGGCAGCACCAGTGGCGGGGTCAAGTGGGTTCGGATTCTCCTGGTATTTCAATACATCTACATGGAAATGCTGCGCCTGGTGCATCCACGGGTGGTGATCCACGCGAAAATCAACAACACGCGCATCACACCGGATATTCTCAGCAACATCTTCGCGTTCCTGTTTCTTTTTCTCACCACCCTGGCCGCGACGACACTGCTGATCTCCCTGGACGGGCACTCAATCCTCACCTCGGTGGGGGCCGCGGCATCGGCGCTGGGCAACGTCGGACCCGGTCTGGATGCCGTCGGGCCCTTGGGCAATTACCACCACCTGTCGGACTATGCCAAATGGGTGCTCATCCTGGCCATGCTGATGGGGCGCCTGGAACTGATGACGGTGTTCGTCTTGTTTATGCCCCAGGTGTGGAAGCGGTAATGAACCGGCTGGGGTGGAGCAAGGCACTGGCCAACCCGGGCACCCGAAGCCATGGCGCGGGCGCGAAGGCCCACCCTTGGGAAGGACGACCATGAAAACCCGAACGCTGCCCGCGGCCTGTGACACTCTGGCCCCCGACGGCTCGGAGATCAGGCTGCTGGTGGAAGGAATGGGGGGAAGCATGGTGCATTGCCGCCTGCCGGGCGGGGGCGTGTCCGGGGCGGTGCGCCACAGGCGGGTGGAAGAATTGTGGTATTGCCTGGCCGGGCGCGGCGCCCTGTGGCGTTCCCTGGGAGGGTTGGAGGAAACCATCATCCTGGAGCCCGGGGTCAGCGTTGACATCCCAACAGGCGCGCACTTCCAGTTCCGCGCCGATCCGGAGCAGATCCTGGATATCCTCATCGTCACCATGCCCCCCTGGCCCGGCGCCGAGGAGGCGGAGCGGGTGGAAGACCATTGGCCTCCATCGGGTGGACAGGCTTAAGCGCCGACGTGGCCCTCTGAGCATCCCCGAAACGTCCACCCGATCCGGGAAGCAAGCTTCCCGGCGACACCTCGGCTATCCTGGGAATCATCGCAACCCGGTTTTTCCAGTCTCTGCGAATCCACCGAACCTGAGGGAATTCCCTCCCAAGCCAACTCACCCGCGGAATGCCGATGGCCGTCAAGTCCCGTTCCTCCAAAACCCGTTCCCCCGGGAGCACTGCCAGAGAAGGGGCCGCCACCCTGTCCCGGCGCAAGCAGGAGCACATCCAAGCCTGCCTGGACGACGAGGTGGATCGCCGGGCAAACACCCTGGCGTCCCACAAGCTACGCTACCTCGCCCTGCCAGAATTGGCTCTGGACGAGGTGTCCACGGAAACAACCTTCGCCGGGCAATCCATCGCCGCACCCCTGATCATTTCCTGCATGACCGGCGGACCCGGCGCCCCCATGGCGCGCATCAACCGCAATCTGGCGAAGGGCGCCCAGGCCCTGGGCATCCCCCTGGGGCTGGGGTCCATGAGGGTGCTCCTGGCGGAGCCCCGGGCCCGCGCCAGCTTTGCCGTCCGCGACCTGGCCCCCGGCGTTCCTCTCATCGCAAACCTGGGCCTGGTCAGCTTCAACCACGGGATGGGCCTGGAAGACGTTGAACGGATCATCGATCTGGTGCGGCCCGATGTGCTGGGGCTGCACCTCAACGCGCTCCAGGAAGTGATCCAGGAGGGCGGAGACACCGACTTCCGGGGGTTGACCGCTCACTTGCGTACCCTGTGCCGCGAAGTGGAGCTTCCGGTGTTCGTGAAGGAATGCGGGGGCGGGATCGCCCCACATCTGGTGGAAGACCTGTTCCGGGCCGGCGCGGACTATGTGGATATCTCGGGCAACGACGGCACCAGTTGGGCGGCGGTGGAAGGGCGGCTCTCTTCCGATCCGGGAATGGGGGAATTGTTCAAGGACTTCGGCCTGCCCACCGCATGGATCCTGGAAAGGCTGTCCAGGGCGATGGTGAAGGACCGGCGGGTGGTGGCGGGCGGGGGTATCCGCACGGGGCTCCAGGCGGCCCAGGCCCTGGCCCTGGGCGCGGGATACGTCACCATGGCGCGCCCCTTCCTGCTGGCGGCGATGAAGTCGGCCGGGGAAGTGGAGGCGCTGGGACGCCAGGTCATCGACCAGTTGCGCACAGCCATGTTCCTGGTGGGTGCGAGGGACCTCGCGGGGCTGACCCGCGAGGTGCTGCTGGAACCCCCTGAGTTTCCGCGGGCCAGCCGGAAATCGTAGTCCTGCATCCCCCCCGGGGCCTGGTGAATTCAACCACCGGGTTCCCTGGGCGTTCCCCATGATTGCACGTGGCTATTTGCTGCTGCTCCTGGGAGCCGCCACCTGCATCATCAAGTCGTTGTCCCACTTGCCCTTCACCACCCCATGGCCCGTCAATCCTGTGAGGAGAGGTGGATAGCGAAGGGGAGGTTTTTGTCGTAGCCTGTCCGGAGTTCCGCCTGTCTGTCGGAACCCGATCCTTACTCCTCTCATATCCGTCGGCAAAGGAGCGCCCATGCCCATTTCCAAGGAACCCTTTGGGGAAAATAAATTTGCTGAAATCGAGGGAAAAAAAATGGCCTATGTGGATGTGGGGAAAGGAGAGGCCATCGTCTTCCAGCATGGCAATCCGACCTCCTCATACCTCTGGCGCAATGTGATGCCCCATTGCGAGGGATTGGGCCGGCTCATCGCCTGCGATCTGATTGGCATGGGAGACTCCGACAAGCTCGACGCTCCTGGACCGGAGCGATACACCTTCGCCGAGCACCGGAAATACCTGCATGCGCTCTGGGAGAAGATCGGCCTGGGGGACAAGGTGATTTTCGTCCTGCACGATTGGGGCTCGGCCCTGGGGTTCGACTGGGCCAACACCCATCGGGAGCGGGTGCAGGGGATCGCCTACATGGAGAGCATTGTCTCCCCGCTCACCTGGGAGGACTGGCCGGACAATGCCCGGCGCGTGTTTCAGGGCATGCGCTCGGACGCGGGAGAGGAGATGGTGTTGGAGAAAAACATCTTCGTCGAAGGCATCCTGCCCAACTCTATTCAGCGTGACCTGAGCGAGGAGGAAATGGCGGTCTATCGCGCCCCCTTCGCCGCCCCCGGTGAAGATCGGCGTCCGACGCTTACCTGGCCCAGGCAGATTCCCATCGAGGGGGAGCCGGCGGATGTCGTGGAGGTCGTCGAAAGTTATGCCGCCTGGCTGAAGGAGAGCCCGGTGCCCAAATTGTTCATCAATGGCGATCCCGGTTCGATCCTTGTCGGGCGGCAAAGGGAGCTTTGCCGTACATGGCCCCAACAGACCGAAGTGACCGTGCCCGGATTTCACTTCCTCCAGGAAGACAGCCCGGACGAAATCGGTGCCGCGATCGCCGCATTCGCTCGCCGCCTCCGCGGGTGACCGCCCAGGCGAGGAGGTTTCTATACCCCTTCTCGTTGATGATACGGATGTTATACGGATTCGCTTTCAAACATGGAACAATTCCCGCGATCCTGAGAAGCGCGTCTCGAAGGGCGCGGCGCGCAGGCCACGGGCCCTTCGAGGGCCTCAGGACCCCGCTTCGAGACGTCCCGCTCCGCGGGACTCCTCAGCCACGCGGCCTTTGATAATCCTTTGAATTGAAATACGTATTACGGAGGGAAGTTTCCTGTCCTGCCGGGGATCCCTGCAATGATCTGGCGGAGGCCCAACCCTCAATCCTGGGACAACAACATGGAGGTGCGTTTCAACTTGTCGGACAGGACCCTGCAGAGCCAGATATAGAAATTCGTATCCCCGATTTCCGTCAGGGTGGATTTTGAAATGAGAATGATGTCGCACTCCGTCTCGGCCTTGACCGTCGCCGAGCAGGGACCTTCGTTGATGAAACTCATCTCCCCGATGATTTCCCCCGTGCGCCGCAGGTTCAGGAGGTGTTTGTTGTCTACAAAAATGGCAACACGGCCCTTCAGAAGAATGCAGGTGTATTCGAACCGCTTTCCCTGCTCCATCAGAATGGCGCCATGTTCGAAATGGGTGACATTCATCACCCTCACGAGTTTTTTGAGCATCTCCTCCGGCATGTGCTCAAAATTCCGCTGCATCCTGAGCTTGTCGATTATGCCCGAGTATTGATCGTCCTGTCCTTGATCCATATCTTTGCCGTCATCCGGGGCCTGATTGCCTTGCTCCGCCATGACCGCCCTTTGTTCGTGTTCCCCGGTGCCCTAAGCTACGCATTTTCCATCAATGACTTCAGATATTGATTCAATCCGGCGACCACGCACCGGTACCCATCGCCGACATTCAGGAACCGGCATCCATGCCTGAAATAGGGTTCGCCTTCCATGGATCCCGCCTTGTCCAAAAATGAGTTCACCACAATCACTTCCACATGAAACTTGCCGTCAAAATCCAGGCCCAGTTGCGCTCCCGCCTCATAATGGTCCTTGGAAAAAAATGACAACCCGCCCACGGACACGTCATAGAGCAGACAATCGTCATCCCCGATTCTAAGGGTGAATTTCGTCTCGGGGAGATCAAAAGTAAATCTTCGATGCGCCCTGTTCTGATGCTGGCTGGTGTCCTTGTCTTCCAGGCCAAGCTTTTTCAACAGGGCATGATATTCCTCGGCATCCTTCTCAATGCTGGCTTTCGTATCACCCATGACGTTTTCCCATGTTGTCGGATACTTCCCCGAACTCGTGTTGAGGATGACCGTTCTTAAGGAAAATTCACGAAACCGCGGCAGGTTCCTCCATTCTTCAAAATCCTGAAAATTGGGCGCTTCATCATTGCATGATACCAAACAATTCGCACCCACGAGCGGTGGCCTGCCCCCGAAAGTCGACTGGACCCCGGGATAGATATGGGGGTAAGTTCATGAGACTTTGAACGGCACACATTCCGGCAAGGGATCGAAGGATTGCCTTGCCTCAATCACGGGATACAACCGGGGGGCTTCAGATTCGACCCCATGATGACTTGAAAAGAGGGCTGCGTTCCCTCCCGCCAAGCATCGGAGTGGGATTGTGAAAGCGCGCAGAGGGCGGCATGCAGATCGATCAATCCTCACGCACCTGTTCCGAGGCCAGTTCAAGGATGGTTGGCATGAGGTCGGCCCGGCTGATGAGTCCGACCAGACGCTCCCCCTCCAGGATGGGCACCCGCCGGAAGTGGTTGGCCATCAGGCAGTCGCAGACATCTGCCAAATCGTCGTCGGCCTGAAAACTGCGCAGTTCGGTGACCATCAGGTCTCCCACCAGCCAATGTCCCCTGGAATCGTCATAGAGCAGGCGGAGCACGTCCTTTTCAGAGACCATCCCCACCAGACGCCGCTCTTCATCGATCACGGGAAGTCCGCTGATCCGGCGATCGATCAACAGCTTGATCGCTTCGACCAATGAGTTGTTGGGGCTGACGGTCACCGGATTGGGATTCATGATTTCCCGGGCCTTTAAATTCCTGTTCATGAGACTCCTCCCCGTAGTGGTATCACCGCCGGCTCCTGAACTTTCCGGCGAGCAAGAATAGGATTGATTATCCAGAAATTTCCAGCCCTTCCCGGGTGATCGCCAGCCACGCGCGGCCATCCAGGCGCTTCAATAGCCGGGACAATCCCTCCGGCGCCGTGACCGAACCCGCGGTGGCGAGCCCATCGGCCAGCGCGGCCGTTTGGGCACGGACGGTCAGGCTTTGGTGGTGCCGGGCAGGGCGCCCCGTGTGTGGATCGAGCATGTGGGCGTAACGACGCCCATCGGCCATGAAGTGGTTCTCGTAATCACCGGATGTGGCCACGCCCTCCTCCCGCACCTGCAGTACCTTCAGCAGGCTGCCCGCCCGCCGGGGATGGCGAATGCCAATATCCCAGGGCCTCCCGTCGGGACGCCCTCCGAGGGCATACAGGTCGCCCCCCGCTTCCACCAGGGCATGGTCAACGCCATGGCTCCGCAGCCGCTCAACGGCGCGGTCCACCGCGAAACCCTTGGCAATGCCTCCCAGATCGATCCCCAGGTGAGGGGCGTTCAGAAGCAGGGTTGTGTTTCGCCCATCCTGGGCGATTTCCAACCCGCGGTAACCGGGGCTTTTCCGCCAGGGTGTGAGCGTCGCGTCGTTGGGAATGCGCGATGGCCGCGTCCTTGAATGAAAGCCCCACAGCTCCACCAGGCGATCCAGGGTGGGATCGAACGCCCCGTCGCTGGCTCTGGCCAGAGCCAGACTGTCGCGCATGATTCGCCCCGTGCCGTGCCCAACCGCCACCCGGCGTCCCGGGGAGGCATTGACCCGCCCCACGTCGCTCCCACCGTCGAAGCGGGTCAGGGATCCCGCCGCCGCTTCCATGGCGGAAAAAGCCTCGCGCACGGCCTCCTCGGCCGCGGCCCGGGGCTCGTGGGCAATAAGGATCGTGACCGTGGTCCCCATCATCGTCCGCCGGGCCGAGAGCAGCGGGGGCATTCGCCCACCTCCGAGCCAACCCGTTCCCCCCACTAGCAGCACCAGCCCCCCGGCAGCAGCGCCGCGCAACATCATGCGCCGGCTCATTTCCATCCTGGGCGAAACCTCATCCATGTTCATCAATCCTCCACGAGATTCATTGTTGCCTGGGTTTTCCGGTATGCCGCGGGTTTCCGGGTTGGGATGGATCGTGAGGCATGCCTCCCGATTTCATCTGGCTGCCCTGCGTTTGGCTGCCCTGCATTTGGCTACCCTGCATCCCACCCGCCCGCGCCGCATCGCGGATCTCGATCCGATAGGCCTCCAGCGCCTGGGGTGTCAGTTCCCCGGCTGCCAGCACACGCCCCCCTTCCCTGGCAATAAAGCGGTCGGCCTCGCTCCGTTCACGAAAGGGGACAATGGTGGGACCCATCGAGCCCATGCGTCGGCTTGCCAGAACATATAGCAGCTCATCCGGCTCGGCCCATCCGTCCTCGAAACTGTCCCAGGAGCGCTGGTCGAAGGGCTGCACCCAGCGTTTGGCGATCCGGGGCCGCAATTCAGGGCTGTGGAGCGCCTCAAAAAATTCGCGGGTATCGCAGTAGTAAAGGGTTTCGCCATCTCGCAGCAGCAACTGCCCCTTGGGCCCCGGGTGATCGACCAGGATCATCCCGTCCGCCGCGCACACGGCGGCGCGGGTGAGGGGTTGCGGAAATGCCGTTGAAAGATCCTGGGAGCGCTCGCAGCCGACCAGCATCATCCCACCCACCCACAGGGCAGCCAAATGCAGGGCAGCCACCAGCCCAAAGCCGAACACCCGCGGCGCGGAACGCCTGGGGCTTCCCGGAATTGAGGCAATTGCGGGGTGTGGCCCCATGTCAGGCCTCCCCCATCAAGCCATCCATCGGCAATCCCTTCGCCGCGGCATCCATCAGATTCTGGCAGAGGGCGCGCTTGTCCTCGTGCAGGGCGATGAGCGCTTCCAATTCCCCCACCGCCGCCTCGGTCACGGTGATTCCCTCGAAGGTCTGGCCCATCTTGGCGCGCAGGGCTTCCGGCTCCTTGGTGCCGAACCGTGCGACGACCTGGTCCAACAGGATCCTGGTCTCGGTCACCGCCTCGATCGCATCGCGCAGCGCGGCCTGGTATTGCTCGGGAATGTTTTCCATAAACGATTTCATGCCGGTCTCCTCGGGGCGCACTCAGGCGCGCCGAATTTTCATGCCCGCGCCCACCAGCGGAAGCACCGTCCAGCCCAACAGGGCCGTGACAAGACCCCACAGCGCGGGCACGGCTTCGCCCAGGCCCGTCGCCGCCAGGGCTTCCGGGGACAACAGGAGGGTCAGGTTGAGAAAGCGGAACAGGCTGGTCGGGTTGGCATAGAACAGGGCAGAGATCAACGCTGGGGGCACCCCGCCTTCGGTCGCCACCAGCAGGCCGATCAATCCCAGGTCGAACAACACCACCAGCAACACCCACAGGGCGATGGCCAGCCCCAACATGCGGCCCCGTTCCCGCCCCAGGGTGGAAAGCAGCAGGGCCACGGCGACGAAGATCCATCCCAGCCATGCGGACAGGGCGGCGAAGACCAGCCAGGGAACGAGCGATTGCCCCCCGCCCAAAGCCAGGGCGATCGGCGCAATCAGACCCAGAAACAGGGTTCCCGCCAGCACCGCGCCCAGTCCCAGCCATTTCCCCAACAACAGGTGCACCGGATCGAGAGGATAGGAAAGCAGCAGGTCCAACGTTCCCCGCTCCCTTTCCCCCACGATGCCATCATACCCCAAGAGCAGCCCCAGCAGGGGTATGAGGTAAATCACCAGGCTGGTCAGGCTGAGCAGCGCATTCTCCTCCTCCGCCCCCTGGAGGCTGCCGGTGAAGCCGAAGCCGGCGAAGGCGATCACCACCGCGAAAACGGCGAAGGTCACGGCGA
>Ga0316187_10001653_pt1 | contig 19383 bp, 16 predicted proteins | sample CroRivburrow1_MG_FD_204927 | JGI IMG/M metagenome (GOLD analysis project Ga0316187, IMG submission 204927) | Coastal sediment microbial communities from Maine, United States - Cross River worm burrow 1 | ecosystem: Environmental > Aquatic > Marine > Coastal > Sediment | place: USA: Maine...
CGAGCAGCGTGGTCTCGACCGCCTCGAGGAGATCGCCGGCGAGATCGAAACCCACGACGGCGCCTGCGACGGCCTGCTGCGCGGTCTGCTGGCCCCGGCCCAGGCGGACACCTGCACCGAGGAGCTCTTGCTGAAGACCCGGGAACACGCCGCCCGGCTCGGGGTTCCGATCACCATCCACGTGGCGCAGGCCCCATGGGAGATCACGAACATGGTGGAACGGGTCGGGACTACGCCGGTGGCCTGGCTGGACCGAATCGGGTTCCTCGACGACACCGTGATCCTGGGGCACGCCATCTTCCTCGGGGGCACCCGCTGGACGGATCGCCCGGAAGACGACATCACGACCATCGCCGAGTCCGGTGCCTCGGTGGGGCACGCCCCGTGGGTGTTCGGACGCGACGGGATGGGGTTGGACACCTTTGATCGTTATCAGCGCGCTGGTATCAACATGACCCTGGGGACCGACACATCGCCGCAGAACATGATCCAGGCGATGCGGCTTGCCGCGATCTACTCCCGGATGATGGAGGGAGGCAACCCCCGAGCCACCAGTGCCGCAGATGTCTTCAATGCCGCCACCCTGGGAGGCGCGACTGCGCTGGGACGGGACGACCTGGGCCGGATCGCGCCCGGCGCCAAGGCCGACCTCGTGATCTTCTCCGGGACCTCCACCAACATGACCCCCCTGCGCGACCCGATTCAGAACATCGTCTTCAGCGCCGAGACCGAGGACGTCGAAACGGTGATCATCAACGGCCGGACCGTCGTTGACGCGGGTCGGGTAGTCGGCCTCGGGGATCGGGCCGAGGAGGTCAATGCCCGGGTGCAGCGGGTAGCCGAGGCGATGTGGTCGGGAATGGCCACCGTCGACCGAGAAGGCCGCACCATCAACGACCTGGCACCCCCCAGCTTCCCACCCTGGGAAGACGCCTAGGCCGGGTTCGCGAATGTGTCTGCCCGGAGGGGAGAAGGGCCCCGCCGGCGGCGCAGCCGACGAGCGGGTAGAGGGGCGCATCGCCGTCAACCCTCCGACCGGGAGCCGGAAACGCGGAGGACAGCGCATGGAGGGTGTGCAATCTCGGCTGGGTCGAGAACCGCACTCCGACTTGCCGTTTCCGAGAATTCTGTGAAGTGTGCGTTACTGCTTGGCCGGCCTGGGGGTGAGGGAGGGCGATCTGCCCTCAAGGGATAGACCCGGCCGCCCGATTTGGTGATCGGCGTGGCGAGACTCAGAGGAGTTGTGCCGGCCGAAGCCGTGCTAGGTCCACTGGACGGGCATGTCGGTCTGAACTGCTCCTCGAAGCGCCGGATCTGTGCGGTAGCGACAGGTCCTCTACCTGGCTCAACTCCCAGCTGGTGAACCAGTCTTTGACCAGGATGTGCGTATCCATGGGCTAGAGATGCAGAAATGGAAAGGATTGGATCAGAACTTGGTAAATACCCGGTTGTTCCTGACTATCAGCCGCAATAAGAGGAGGAATATGACAGAGACGAATCCACCGATGACCGTCCCGTAAATGTCTTTCCAGTCGAACACCCCCTTGGGTAGGTAGGGCTGCACGATCTCGTAGAGGATGTAGCCAGCAACCAGGAACCCAATGACGTTGAAGGCCTTTCTCTTTTGCGAGTTCAGGATCGCCAGCGAAAAGAAAATCTGCACAACGATCCCGCCCAGGTTGCCCATGCTATCGGCGATCCCGAAATCGTTGATCCCGTTCCTGTAGATGTAAGGCCGGTAAATGAACCTGCCAGCCTCGGTCAGGAAGAAGGCGACGACAGCAGTCATTGCATAAAGCAAGCGGAACAAGTCGATGGTCCGGAATGATTCCCGGTCCGTGAAGAAATGGCCGATGGATCTTGCTCCTGTCATGTGATTGATTGGCTAAGTGTTGAATTTAGGTGACCCCCCCTTACCGGGCCATTCTTGTCTGGATATCTTCTGACCGTAACTCGTCTCAAACCACCGCTAGTAGCCGTGCGGGGCACGCCACAGCGGCCGTCGGACCGCGCGACTACGCGAACCCCGGACACACCCACCGTACAGGCACAAGCAGCCAGCGGGACGAGAAACAACCAACTACCGCGGAACAAGCTCAACGATGTGTCTCCCTGGAGCTTGAATTCACGGTTGTTAGGCGGCGGTGGGGTGGTTGATGGTGGTGAGGGCTGTGGTGATGTGGTGTTGTCGGGGCCATTGGTTGGGTAGGTGGAGGGTGGTGGTTCGGGATCCGGTGGTGATGCGTCCGGGGATGTTGAGGTAGCGGTAGCGGAGGGTTTTGGTGGTGAGGGGTTGGGTGGTGATGAGTTGGTTGGTGTAGCGGCAGAGGTTGTGGGCGAGGGCGTTGAGTTGGAGCCAGGCGGCGTTGGCGGTGTAGGACCCGGAGGGGAAGTGGTTGAGGGCGAGTCCGTATTTGAGGTCGCGGATGGTGGTTTCGATGACGGCTCGTTGTTTGTGGCGGCGCCATAGTGTTTCGGGGTCGCTGGTTTGGTCGGTGACGAAGGCGTGGTAGTCGACGAGTTCGAAGAGCCGGAGTTGGGGGTCGGTGGCCTCTGTGATGGTGGTGTTACGGCGCACGATGAGTCGACACTCGATGCGGTTGGTGCCAGCGGCGCCTTTGATTGTGAACGGGATTTCGGCAATGTCGATGTGTTCTGTTTTAGTGGCCGATACTCGCCGCCATTGGGTGTCGTCGATGCTGGTGATCAACTCACGCACGGGTGGGAATTGCCGCACAGTGACTGAGAACCGGACGTTGGCGGCTATGCAGTGATCGAAGAGCGCTTTGAGGTAGAACCCCGAATCGGCTCGTAGCAACAGATCCGTTGAGTTACCGGTTAGGTGACGTACTCGATTGATCGCTTCAGCCGCGAAACCGGAAGCGCCATGAGCAGGAGCGGTGTTCCCTGCCCGGAGCCGAGCTGCGATTACTTCCCCGGTGGAGGCGGCAACCGCTAGTAGCGGGTGATAACCGCGCCGGTTCAGGTAGTTGCGGGCCTCGGTGCCGTCTTTGTCAGTCCCGTAGGTTTCAGTGAAGGTGGCATCAATATCGATTATCAACGGATCCGGTTCCGAGATTGGTGATAAGTCGGCACCGAGTTGTTGGTTCCACGCGGTGGCGGTGACCTCGGTGAGGGTATCGGCTAGTCCCTCAATATCTCGGGTGGTGAGGGATCGGAGCCACTCACCTAGACGCGATGACGAGAACCGTTGGTAGCCGAGGCGCTGCATTGTTGAACCGGCTCGTAAGGCTTCTGCGTCGGAGATGAACTCGCCGCCTGATATCAGCATGGCTACAAGGTTCATTGCTTTGTCACCGCTGTTAGAGGTGCTGGTGCGGTCAAAGCCGCGGACTCGATGGTTGATCTCTTCTGCAACACCGATTCTGTCGGCAAGTCGTAAAGGGATCACCAACCCGGCGTTAGGGACTGTTTTGGTGTCGTCGAAAGCGACTCGGAAACGGCGCGATAGCTGCGATACTGGCTTCACGATAAAAGTGCCCTCCGGCTCGGTGCGAACAGGAACTCGACACTCCCATTCTCCCAGGCCAGAGGGCACTTGTCGCGTACCGAAAACCCCAAAACCCCAACACCAACCGCGGATCCAAGTGGAGGGGAGAAGGTCCCTGCGAGGCGCCCGCCAGGGCGCCGATGGAGGCATTAGAGGGGCGCACCGTTCGGCGGCGCTCCCGGTTCGCTGTGTTCGAGAACTGAGTACGACAATGCCCTGAAGCCGGGATTCACCCCACGCGACTGCCCCCCTACCTGCTCGGCGACTACGTCGCCGGCGGGACCCTTCCCCCCTCCGGTGGGACACATAAGACACGCCTGCCGCCCAGATCGCCTACCACCGCGAGCAATATCGAGCACCCACCGCCGTTCGGGATCCGGCATTGTGCACTAGCAAGGTCGCGGCTCTCTCAGCCGGGCGCAGCTGGTCTGGAGGATCACGCGCAGCCGCTCTGGTGCAGTAGTGCGTGCCTCGTCGGAGGTCGGCGCCTCCTATCCCCCGAATCCGCTCAGGACGGTATGGAGCAACACGTTGGCTCCGTTTTCACAATCTTCTCTCGTTGAGAATTCTGCCGGGTTGTGGCTGATCCCTCCTACGGAGGGGACGAAGATCACACACGCCGGGGTAATAGCAGACATGATCTGGGCATCATGAGCCGCTCCGGAGTGCATGCTCACGGCGCTCAGGCCGAGTCTCCTGGCGGCCTCCCCGACAATCCGTCGAAGTGCCGGGTCCATCTGCGCAGATCTTGCCCGACCCATCGGGGTGAACTCGAGCTCCAGATCGAATCGCTCAGCAATCGAACGGGCCCTGTCCTTGATCTGCGCCTCGAGCGCGTCTCCCCGATTCTCATCCGGAAATCGGAATTCGAAATCAACTGCAGCCTCCTTCGAGACCACATTGGTCACACCGGGCGCAAGAACCATGCTGCCGACATTGCCGACGCAGTCGGTGAAATCAGTCTCGAGTAACTCATGGAGCGCCACGGTGAACGCCGCGGCGCCGAGCCCGGCGTTGCGTCGAATCTCCATGGGCGTGGTCCCCGCGTGATCGGCCTGGCCGGTGAAGACCAGGCGGTGAAAGCGAATGCCAATGATGCTTTCGACTATGCCGATATCAGTTGCGCTGTTGATGAGCCTGGGGCCCTGTTCGATGTGCAGTTCCAGGTAACCAACGTATTCCTGCGGATCTCGTCCACAGTTGGCCATCGCTACCAAGTCCAATCCCAATCCCGCGATGGCATCACTCATACGGCCCGCGTGCGGCGCTTGCAGTTCGGCAAGTGGAAGCTTCCCGGTGAATGCCCGGCTGCCCAGGAACTCCACGTAGTGGCTTTCCTCATCGGTGAAATCGATCGCCATGAGATTGACGGAGAGCTGAATCCCCGACTCCTTCACTCTTCTCAAGACCTCCAGGGCCGCCATTACACCGAAGGCGCCGTCGAAACGCCCGCCGGTCGGTACCGAGTCCAGGTGGGACCCGATCACCAAAGTCTTCTCCGCGCCGGGAACGGCCAGGAGAGCGGAATGATTGCTGGCGCCATCCACCTCGACGACCAATCCCGCCTCCTCGGCGCGTCTGGCGAACCACCGCCGGGCAGCCTGGTGATCTGCACTGAAGGCAGGACGATCGACACCGCCCTCCGCAGTAGCTCCGAAACTGGCGAGCGTATCGAAGTCCGCATGAAACCGATCTCGATCGATAGTCAGCACGGTGGAAGATTCATCAGACATGGATCACTCTCCTTCTCTACTCATACCCTAGAAACCACGTACCCACCCGCCACTGACGTTCATCACCGCACCGCTCACCCAGTCGCCGCTTGGGCGCGCCAGAAACAGGCACGCATGGGCAACCGGCTCGGGACCACCAACGCCGAGGGGGAGCTCGTCGGTGAACGTTGCCAGCGTCTCGGGGTCGATCGGTTGGCCCGTTCCCGTGGAGCCCGGCGCAACCGCGTTGACGAGGATTCCGGAAGACTCCAACTGAACGGACATGCCGATCGTCAACCCGATCAGCCCGGCCTTGGCGGCGTTGTAGGCAACCGAGATGTCGTGGTCCCCCATCCGAGCGCTCCCTGAGCTGATAAAGATGATCCGGCCGGAGCCGCGCTCCATCATGTGTGGCAGGACTGCTCGCGCACACCACCATTGGCCGGTCAGGTCGACGTCGATCACTTTCCTCCAATGATCCTCATCGATCTCCCATGCAGCTCCCGGCGGCGCATCGATGCCGGCGACGTTCACGAGAATGTCCACGCTCCCGAATCGAGCGAGGGTGCGCTCCACCATCTCGACCGTTGACGCCACACTGGACACATCTGTCTGCACCGCGTCCGCGATGTGGCCCTCGGCGACCAGTCCGGCGGCGACTTCGCCCACCTTGTCGCCCTGGATGTCGGCCAGCATGACCGTCGCACCGTCCGCCGCGAAGAACTCCGCAGCACACCTGCCAATACCCTGGGCCGCGCCGGTAATCAGCGCAACCTTGCCGTCCAACTCACCACCCATCGTCCGTCCTTTCCGAGCTCCCACTAGATCTTGCCCAGCGCGACCAACACGCGCTCCGGCGTCATCGGAATGTCCAACCAGACGCCGATGGCGTTGAAAACCGCCTGGGAGATCGCCGGAATCGGGGCAGTCGTCGGCGCCTCACCGGCACTCTTCGCCCCAAAAGGTCCTACGGGGTCGTGGTAGTTGCCGAACAAGACGCCGGGGTCGAGCGGGAAATCGGGAGCGCGCATCACCTTGTAGTCGAGGAACCCCGGATTGAGGACCCGGCCGGTTCCCGGCTCGAAGGCGAGGCGCTCGGTCAACGCGAACCCTGCACCCAGGATGGCGCCACCGATCACCTGGTTCTCGAGCACCTTCGGGTTGAGAACGGTTCCACTGTCCTGAGTTGCCAGATAGTCGAGAAGCCGGATCTCGCCGGTGTCGACATCGACTTCCACCTCGACGAAGTGGGCCGCGAAGTAGCGGGCGTGCATCAAGGACGGCGGCATTGGCGTGGTCGTCCGACCAACGATCACCGGCGGTGTCATGGATTCGGGCCGATATGTCGCCATGATCTGTTCGAGCGGCAACGACACCGTCGAATCCCTCGGACTGAACGCCACGCCATCGCGCATGTCCAGGTCGTCGGGTGCCGCACTCCCCAACTGCAGAGTCGCCGTATCGAGGATCTGTCGCCTGGCATCCATGGCGGCGTCCCACGTGGCGAACCCGGTCCGATAGGAGGTGTTGCTGGCGATAGATCCGTGGCTCGGCGGGCAGGCGTCGGTGTCTCCCGCCTCCACCCGGATGCGATCGACGGAGACGCCCAGCGCTTCGGCGGCGATCTGGGCTTGTGTCGTCTCGCTCCCCTGGCCCTGCCGCCCCATACTGACGTAGAGCGTGGCGCCGCCATCGGAATGGACACGGACCAGTGCAGACACGGGGTACTCGTCCTCGGTGCCGCATGAGTGAACGCCGGTCGCCACGCCAACGGCCCGCCGCTTGGGCCCGGCCACAGCCGAGGGCTTTCCCCACCCCGCCCACTTGCCGGCCCAGCCGAACGCCTCTGCGCCGCGGACCAGGCAGTCCTGTAGCGCCTCGCCGGCGAGCTTGCCGAGCTCGGGCCATCCGTCCGGCAGTGTCGATTGGTCGAGATGATCGAGCTCCTCCCCCTCCATGGTTCTCAGCGGACCGCCGGCTCGGATGTGATTCTTGAGCCGGAACTCCAACGGATCCATGTCGATTTCGGCCGCCGCCATGTCCAACAGGCGTTCGACGAAGGCACCCAACGTGACGTCACCGACGCCGCGCATACAGCCGGCGGTGACAAGGTTGGTGGACACACCGCGGTCGATGAAGCGCCCGTGAGGCCCGGAGCCCCAGAGATCCACCGTGAGGAAACCCACATCCGGCTTGAGCCCGTAGCCCCCGTTGTCGTGGACGTGCTCGAGGTCGATGAACGTGACGGAGCCGTCCCGGGTGACGCCGAGACGGCCGGTGGACTGTTCGAGGTGACGCCGCTTCACTGCGCCGAAGCACTCCTCCTGGGTGAGGCCGATCCGGACGGCCCGGCCCGCCTTTCTCGCCAGCAGGGTCGTGATGAGTTGCAGGCTGCCTATCCACCACAGCCCGAAGGAGCTGCCGCATGGCTGCGAGATCAACCGCACGTTGGAGATCGGGATTCCGAGCCCTCGCGCGGTCGCATCGCGCATCTCCGACGGTGTCTGCGTGCTGGTCCACACCGTGACCCGATCGCCCTGCCATTGCGCCGTGCAGGCATTGCGCCCGATCGGGGCGTATGCCTGGCTGTCGAAGGACATGCTCGATTCGACGACGACGTCCGCCATCGCGGCGCCCTCGTCGATGTCGCCCCAGACGATCTCCGTCGGAGGTCTTGCATTGCCCTCCGCCCTGACCTGCGGGGCGTCCGGCGCCAAGGCTTCGATCGGGTCGAATACGGGCTCGAGGCTCTCGTACTCGACGTCGATGAGGCCGAGGGCTTGTTCAGCTATCTCCAGGCTTTCGGCGGCGACTGCCGCTACCTCGTCGCCGACGAATCGCACGGTGTCGTCCAGGATCCGCCCGCCGTGGTTGTGCCAGCAGTTCGCCCATTGCCATGCCGGCGCATCGGAGTGGGTGACGATGCCCAACACTCCATCGAGGGACTCGGCGCGTCGCGTGTCGATTCTCGTGATCCTGGCGTGGGCGTGCGGGCTGCGCAGAATCTTCCCGTGAGCCATGTCGAGAACCCGGATGTCGCCACCGTATTCGAGGCGGCCGGTGACCTTCTCGGTGGCATCCTTGAGGGGGATCGCTTTGCCGACGACCGAGTAGCCCGACTGCTCACCCATCGCCGGCCTCCTGCTCCAGTTCTTGGGCAGCCAGCTGTACGGCACGAATGATGTTCGGATAGGTGCCGCAGCGACAGATGTGCCCGCTGAGCCCGGCCGCGATCTCGGCGGCATCGGGATGCGGGGTCGCCTCGAGGAGGGCCTTCGCCGACAGGACGAAGCCGGGGGTACAGAAACCACACTGGAACGCGTGTTCATCCACGAAGGCTTGCTGGATCGGATGGAGATTGTCCGGTGTCCCGAGGCCCTCGATGGTCAGGATGTCCCGCTCCCCCGCCTGGACGGCCAGCATCATGCAGGAGTCGACCGGTTCGCCGTCGACGAGAACGGTGCACGCTCCGCACTCCCCCTCCTCACAGGAGATGCGGACACCGTTCAGGTCCAGCCGGCCGTTGAGCACCTGGCCCAGGGTGTCGTGGGGAGCAATCTCCACCACTTGGTCCACGCCGTTGACACGGAGGTTCACTCCGATCGTCACTCTCCCAGCCTCCTCACGGCCTCCGCCGCGGCTCGCTTGACGAGGACCCCGCTCACATGCTTGCGATACGCCGCGCTGGTCCGCACGTCGGAGATCGGTCTTGCATCCGCCGCGGCCCGCTCGGCGACTTCGTCGAGGAGATCGTCTGTGACGGCTGTGAGCGGAACCCCCACCAGGAGTTCCTCCGCCGCGACTACCCGCAACGGAACGGGCGCCACCGCGCCGAGCACGACGCGTGCTTCTGAGACCATGCTGTCGTCGTCGACCGTCAGCCGGCACGCGGCGCTTGCCAGAGCAATATCCACGTGCGACCTGGCCATCCGCTCGAACGTGCACACGGATCGCGGCGCCGGGCGGCTAACTCTGATCTCAGCCAACATCTCGCCTTCTCCGAGCGCCGTCTTCTTGGGGCCCTCGAAGAACGATTCAAGCGGCAGGGTGCGCTCTCCTGCCGCTGACAGGATCGTGACCTCGGCGTCGAGGGCGATCAGGGGTGGGGCGCAGTCGGCGGAGGGCACGGCGTGGCAGAGGTTGCCCCCGACCGTGGCGACGTTCCGAATCTGCGGGGTGGCGAACCGGTCGGCCATGTCCAGAAGCACCGGGAAGTCCCGTCCGAGGCTCTCGTGAGCTTGAAGGGAGGCGATCGTGGCGAGGGCGCCGATGGCCACTCCATCGTCGACTGCGCGAATCAGGCGCAGCTCGGTGAGGCCCGACAGATCGATGCAGTACCCGAAGTCGGCGGCGCCTCGCCGCCACTCGAGCAGCAGGTCGGTCCCTCCGGCCCAGAAGGCGGCGTCTGGGCCGTGCTCTGCCTTGAGCGCGCACGCCTCCCGAGGAGATCCTGGCCGCAGATGTTGGAACGTTCGAACCATGGGGCCTCTCGACGAGGGCCTTGCAGCCCTCGTGGAGCAACCGTACAATATATTTCGCTCATCTGCAATCTGTTGCAAAGAATGCTGAGAGATGACCGCAGTATCGAACTATTTGCTATTAATGATCGCTCCGAGGCAGCCTACATTCAGGAATCGTTCACGGTGAAGCACGACCTCGATGCTCTCGACATCAGCATCCTGCGTCATCTCGAGGAGGACGGCCGCCGCTCCTATTCGGAGATGGCGAAGGCCCTCGGCGTCGCCGTGTCCACGATCAGCGCCCGGGTCGCCAAGCTGATCGAAACGGAGGTGGTATCGATCTTCGCCGCCATCAATCCGCAGAAGGTCGGCCTGGAGGCGCCGGCGACCCTTCTCATGTCCATCGAGCCTCGCCACTTCGACCAAGTGGTCGCAACCGTCGTCGCCCTACCCGAGATCGTCTACGCCTCGATGACGACCGGGCGCTACAACCTGGTGATCGACGTCTTCTGTCGCGATGCCCAACACCTCGCGGAGCTGGTCACGGGGCGTCTCTATGCACTGGAGGGCATCCGGGATATCGATGTCGAGTACCAGCTCGAGAGATTCAAGGTGGATTCGCGAAGCACGGCCCTGATCGAGCCCGAGGGGAATACCCCGTCGTAGGAATGAGGAACCGGACATGACGTATCGAACCTGGGACGAGATCAAACATGATGTCTTCGAAGGCGATCCCGACAGCCTCCCGATGATCGACGAGGAGACTCCAACGTTCATGCGGCTCCCCCATGCGGAGACCCCCGCCGATCTCGAGGGCGCCGACGTCGTGATCATCGGTAGCTCCTACGTTGCCGGCACCGGGGACCTGCTGTGGAGCGTCGACCGTCGGGAATGGGCCGCCGCGGCACAGCGGGTGCGGCAACAGTCGGCGCGATATCCGTCCGGCTATGTCCAGGAGTTCGACATCGACGTGTTCGAGCATCTCAACGTCGTCGACTACGGCGACGCCTGCCTCGATCCCGACACGCACTACACGAAGACGTACGACACGGTGATCGCGGCCCAGCAGGGAGTCGAGGCGAAGGTGAACGACGCCCTCGACGCCGGAGCCGTGCCCATCGTCATCGGCCAGAACTCCCCCGCCAGCTCCTACGCCATTGCCAAGCCGATTGCGGAGCGCACGGACGGCACCGTCGGCGTGGTGAGCCTCGATACACACTGGGATATCCGGGCCATCGACGACGACACCAACGATCCGCGGATTGCCGGGGCCGCCGCCTGGAAAGCCAAGATGTACGAGTTTCACGACAACATGCCGATCAGCAATCTCGTCGAGATCGGTGAACGCGGCATGATCGAGGAGAAGGAGCGGGTTCGCATGTTCCTCGAGGCCGGCGCCCACTTCTTCCCGATGTGGAAGGTGCGCCGGATCGGTGTTGAGGCGCTGTGCGAGAACCTGGCACCTGCATATGACGGCACCGATGCCGTGTACGCCCACTTCGACATGGACGTGCTCGGAGGAGCCGGCCCCACGTCCGGGGACATCCTCGGCAACCTGGCAGAGCCGATCGGCATGACCGACTACGAGGTGATCCGGGTGGCCCACGAAGTCGGGAAACGAGGGTTTGACGGGATGTCGTTCATCTGCATCCCGCCCGGATCCGAGGTGGTCTACCGCACGATCGTGTACGTGATCATGTACATGCTGGCCGGGAAGGCCTTGACGAGCCGGATAGTGATGTAGCCGAGTGTCCGCGGATAGAAGGGAACCGACCATGTGGCCAGAAGGCATTCGCTCAGCCGTTGCATTGACCGTCGACTTGGACGGCGAGACACCGTGGGTTGTCAAAGACCCCGACATCGCGGCACAGCCGAGTGCCCTGTCGATGGCTCAGTACGGTCCCCGAGTCGGCGTGCCGTTGATCCTGTCGCTGTTCGACGAGATGTCCGTCGAGAGCACGTTCTTCATCCCCGGGAAGTCTGCCGAGGACTATCCGGAGACGGTGGAGATGATCGCCGCCGCCGGTCATGAGATCGCGGTACACGGATACACGCACACACCGCCGTTCAGCCTGAGTCGTGATGAGGAAGAGGCCGAACTCGTCCGAGCTCTCGAGGTGCTGGGCGGCTTCAGCGATTCGGTGTCCGGCTATCGCGCCCCGGTGTACGGCGTCAGCGTCCACACGCTGGAACTCCTGGCAAAGCACGGCGTCGTCTACTCGAGCAACTTCATGGACGACATCAAGCCGTACCGGCATGCCGGGTCGGGCGTCGTCGAGCTTCCCGTGCAGTGGATCATGGACGACTGGACGCAGTTCGTTCATGGCTCGGACGACTGGCTGGCCCAGAACGCGACATCGGCACACGTGATGGAGCTGTGGATGGAAGAGTTCCGCGCCATCCACGAACTCGGAGGGCTGTTTGTGCTGACCCTGCACCCCCAAGTGATCGGACGCCCCTCGCGGGTCCGCATGTTGGCTGAATTGATCTCGGAGATGCGAGCCCTCGGGGGAGTCTGGATGGCGCAGTGCCGCACGATCGCGAGTCATGTCGCCCAGGAGGGCACGTAGGTATCTGCCGCGGACGCCGGCGACCCCAGCGGGCCCAGCCGTTCCCACGTCATGCCGGCTACGCCTCCATATGTCCACCGTTTATGGCGACGACACGCACAGGCCACACGCGTCCAGCTCAGCTTCCAGCCGTGCCTATCCAGATCACCGTCGGTGGGAGATCTGCGCGGTTTGATTCCGCCTCCCAGCGTGCAATGTCGGACGCGGCGACGGCGATGCAGGTGTCGCCATGCATGTCCCCGGAGACGACGAACACTCCTTCACCGAACAGGTCTTCCGCGGTGTCGAGCGTCCACGTCGCCAGGTCGGTGGAATACCGAAACACCTGGTCAGGTGGTTGCCCCATCGCCCCCGACTCTTCGGCGAGGGCGTTCCACGCGGTCTCTATCTCTTCGTTGGTGATGACCAGCAGGGTTTCGCCGGTGGCGATGTCGATGAACGTCAGACCGATCTCGCCATCGCGTATCTGGATCGACGGCGACGTCCCGGCCTCCATATCAAAGACGTCAATCTCTCCGGTCGTCTCATCTTCAATGGTGAGACCGTCCTCGCCGAACGTCACCGCGTATCCGTCCTTGGACACCACGGGCTCCACTGGCACGATCGGATACATCTGCTCCTCGCCGTGGACGTAGCCGACAGCCACGAAGCCCGCCCGGCCGATATCGACCTCTTCGATGGCGTACTCGCCTTCGGAGCCGAGGTCGAACAGGGCCTCGGATCCGGCGGCACGCTCCCAGACCCTGGCGTCGGTCGACGTCCACAGCGCCCGACCGGCCTCGTCTTCGCCGGCGGCAACGAACAAACCGTTACCGAAGTCCACGCTCCGCATCCAATCCTCGGTGGGCCCTTGAAGCTCGAACTGACTCCAGAGCCGGCCGTCCACGGAGTGGTATCCGCTCATCACTCCGGAAGCCTCCGGCTCGTTCGGGTCCGGGCCGCCTGCGAACAGGTAGAACCCGTCGTCGGCACCCACCGAACCCATCATGAACGGCAGAAGCCAGAAATCGGGCAGACCCTGTGGGGTGATCGGCTCCCAGGTCTCGCCGTCGGCGGACCACCACAGGAACTGCGAAATCGCAGGTTCTTCGCCACCCTCGTCTTCGAAGATCGCTGCCAGGTCTTCGGCGTCGATGCCGAGCTCGCTGAATGGGATCTCCAGCGGGGCCTCGTCCCCGAAGCCGATGATCAGCACCGCACCCTCGGGACGCATCTCGGCGTCAACTGCCCAGACGTCCTCGGAGCTGTAGCCGGGGGCGTATTCAGCTGCGATCAGGTCGAAGTCCGGCATCAGCGAACCGGACCCGAACGCAAGGAAGCCGTCGGCTCCGATGGTCACCCCGTGCACGACGGAGTGCTGGATCACGTACGGCGAAGGACTCTCCGGAAGGTTCCCCATCAGGTCGGTGCGGTACCAGGTAGCGCCATCGGTGGAGGCAAACACCGCACTGGTGCCCATGCTCGTGTCGGCGGTCGGGTCGAAGGCTTCAGCCGTGAAGCCTGCTGGCCCTGAATGGAGAACATAGATCTGGTAGTTGGGACGGAACGCTTCCGGATTCGTCGCCAGACGCGTCCAGATGTCACCCTCGTCCGATACCCAGAACTCAGCCCCATCGCTGGTGTGCGACGCGGCGAGATAACCGGTGCCCATCGCCGTGACGCCAAGGACCTGCCCGGCCGGCGGCGCAGTGGCCGTCGTCCATGCAAGCGTCCCCGGCTGGACAGCAGAGGTGGTGGGCGGCGCCGTCGTTGCCGGAGCCCCGGTCGTCAAAGGTATCGTCGTCGGCGGCATGGTCGTCGCGGGCTCCACGGTCGTCGGTGTTGCCGTCGTACTCGCCGCCGACTCCGCGTCGTCTTCGTCGTCCGGCCACACGGCCACGACCAGGATCGCTGCGGCGAGGATCACGGCCGCCAGGGCTCCAGCCAGCCACGGCCTTCGCCACCACGGTTTCTGTTCTAGGAGAGTTGGGGCGCGCTCGTTCTTAGGTCGATTGGTGTGAGTCATGAGCAGCCTCCAGGTGAATGGTCGGGCCGCTCGGTGCGCCGGGTAGCCCGGCCGTTCGTATTGGACCTCCTCAACGTATCACCCGGACTCGCCGTTAGCTAGGCGCCACCGGCACTCCAACCAACCGCGGCGTAGGCTGCCACTTCGCGCCGAATCTGATCCTGGATGTGGCCAGAGGACGGATGTACGAGTCGTATTTCGTCCTTGGGCGCATGTCCCCGGAAACGCTTGATGTGCCGCGTGCCATAGGAGTCACGATCGCGCAGATGGTCGGCCCTATCGATTGATAGGTAGGTAGTATGTCGCAGGCAGTCATAGACGGCAACGCTGGAATCTGCCGCACCCTGACGACAGGAACAAGAGATCAAGATGGCTGAGCGCATCCCCCGACCCGCGGCAACAGTGCTGTTGGGCTGCGAGGTTCTCCAGCCCTACCTCACGCCACTCCTCGATGACGCCACGCCGGCCACCTTCTTCGACCTCGGACTCCACGATCAACCATCACTCATGCGGCCCGCTCTACAAGAACAGCTCGACGCCCTGCCCGAGCCGACGACGGTCCTGATCGGCTACGGGCTTTGCGGCAGCGGGGTTGTCGGCCTCGAGGCCGGTCCACACACCCTCATCCTGCCCAAGGCCCACGACTGCATCGGCATGGCCTACGGCTCGAATGACGCTCACTCGGCCGCGGTCCTGGCCAACCCGGGCACCTACTACGTGACCAGGGGATGGATCGGGACCGGGAATGATCCCCTCGAACAGTATGAGGGCTATGTCGAGAAGTATGGACTCAAACGCGCCGACCGCATCGTCGACGCCTTCTATAAGGCCTATGAGAGGGTCTGCCTCATGGCGTTCTCCAAGGAGGAGCTCGCCGAAGTCCGCCCGCTTGCGGCCCCTGTCGTCCAATTCTTCCAAGACCGCTGGCAGCTCGAGTACGTCGAGAAGATCGGCGATCCCTCTTTCATCGAGCGCCTGGTGACCGCCGGACAGAAGCCACAAGGCGACTTCGTGATAGTCGAACCAGGCGGCGTGGTGGCGATGGAGATGTTCTTCTAGGAGCCTGCCGAAGCTTCGAGCGTCTCCATGTAGGTGGCCCACTCTTCGTCCGAGATCATTCCCTCCGCCCGATAGTGGTCGCGAGCATTGACGAGCATTCTCTCCACCGCCCGCTCCTGCTCGTCCGTGAGCGGCTCGGGTTGGTGCGTAGACAGGATGTCTTCCATCCGCTCGCGCGCCAGGTCCAGCGTGTCCTTCTTGCCCGTCTCCAGCCAGGTTGGATATGCCGTTTCGTCGGCAACCTTCGGGAAGAAGTGCTCGTCCCGCCAGTGCTTTCTGGTGTCGGCAGTGCCCAGGAAATGGCCGGGGATCGGGCCGATCTCGTTGATTAGGTCGACGCTGAGGGTTTCGCTGTCAACCCGCGTTCCCTCCAGCATGCGTCCGATCCATCCGGCGGTGTCGTCGTCCATGATCGACAAGACCGGGTCGTACGCCAGCTCTCCGGTCGTCCCACCTTGGAAGATGTGGATGTTTCCCCCCGACAGCGCCGCGATGAGCGTTCCCAGGCCCTTCTCCTGGGCGCATTGGTAATCGAACTTCTTGGACATGCTGCTGAAGCCGGCGCTGGTGCAGGAGGGGATGCCGTGGCTGCGCAGCCACTGATTCATCCCGACGTGCCCGAGGGCGTTGAGTACCGATCCGAATACCGGGGAACCGGTGCGCATGTCCATCGGCTCATATCCGTACTGGATCGAGAGTGGGGCGCCCGGCTTGATCAGCTGGGTCAGCACTATCCAACCCATCGTCATAGCCACGCCCATCACCAGGCTTCCGGCGGTCGATATCGGTGATTCGGCGCCCATGTTCGATCCCACCGTGGGCTGAATCGGCATGCCGGCCTCGATATAGGTGAACGCGGCGTCGACGGCTTCTCCAAAGATCGTCAGCGGAGAAGCGCCGTCGAGTTCGGCTTCGAGGTTGATACCGAGGTCCCTGGCCAGCTGCGCCGCGAATACTTCGCAACCCTTCGAGTAGCCGTAGTGCTGGGCTTTCCCTGAGTAGCGGAGTCCACTGGCCAGGGTCTCCAGGAAAGTCATGATTGGTGGCACACCCTCCAGTTCGGTGTAAGAAAACACCGCATCACCCATATGACAGTTATCGAGGGCATCGGCCACGATGGTGGCTTCGCGGTGCTCGCGTAGCGTTGCCGGTCGTGTCTCCCAGGTGTCAATCTCAACGCGCCGCATCCCCATGCCCTGCATGAAGTACAACGTGTCGCCGCCGACCTGGATATCGCTGTGTCCGTCGCGGGCAGTCACCACGTAGCTGCTTGGGGTGAGGCGCAGGCACTCCTCGGCGAGCCACGGTGCGATTCTGACCCGATTCTCTTCGTAGTCCACCCGGCAACCGGCGTCCTCGAACAGCTTCAGCGCTCTGGCGCTCTCGACTCTCATGCCGGTCTTGTCGAGGACAAACAGCGCCGCCCCGTGGATGGCCTCCAACTCCTCGGGGCTCAGCGTCTCCAGCGGTGGAAACGAGCGGGTGAATCCTTTGAGCATTGGGCACCTCCGTCTTCCGATCGTCGACTCGGCTTCCGTGGCCTCGCCGATTCGATTGTCGTCTCAAGTCCTTGCGTGTAGACTACCTATCGATCGATAGGATGCCCAATGATTCTGCAAGATTCCGGATACGCCCGATCTGATCGGCGGAGACGGCTCAAATGAGAACACGGGCCCAGGCGCCAACCAGCGACAGGAGCAGCCGATGAGCGAGCGCACCCTTACCGACCTGGCCAAAGCCGTACAGGAGTACGACGGCGATCAAGCGGCCCTACTAGCCCAGCAGGCATTGGACGAAGGCACCGAACCTGTTGCGATCCTTGATGCGTTGACTGCTTGCATCCGCGAGGTCGGTGATGCCTTCGGAGCGGGCGACCTCTTCCTACCCGAGTTGGTCGGAGCCGCCGACGCGATGGAGTCGGCTATGCCCATTGTTGTTGCTGCTCTCAAGGCAGAGGGGACGACGAGGACCAGTGCGGGCAAGGTCGTGGCCGGCACGGTGGCGGGCGACATCCACAACATCGGCAAGAGCATCTTCTGCACGCTGCTCACCGCGGATGGTTTTGAGGTCATCGACCTCGGCATCGATGTGGGGGTCGACAAGTTCATCGCCACCGTCAAGGAGGAAGAGCCGGACGTCGTGGCGATGTCGGCCTTGCTCACCATCACCGCTCAGGAACAACAGAATGTGATTGCGGCTCTCGAGTCGGCCGGGATGCGGGACGATCTCAAAGTGATCGTCGGCGGGGGCGCGATCAGCCAACGGTTCGCCGAGAGCATCGGCGCCGACGGCTATTCGCCGACCGCCCCGGGTGGCGTGACTCTCGTGAGGGAAATGCTCGGGTAGCGAGAGGAGCGACATGCTCATCGGATTCACCCGTTCGTTCCCGCCGCTGGAGATGCTCAGCCCCGAGGAGATGGAGTCCATCCATCGCGGAGCGCTGTACGTCCTGGAGAAGACCGGGATGGAGATCGGGCACCCTGCTGCGCGGCAGCAGCTCGCCGATGCAGGGTGTTCCGTCGACGTTGAGACGGAGCGCGTGAGGTTCCCGGCGTGGCTGGTCGAGGACTGCCTGCGCAAGGTGCCGACGCACTTCCGGCTGCGGGCTCGCAATCCCGAGCAAGATCTCATGGTCGGTGGCGACACGCTCTACTTCATGCAGGGCATGGGAATGCAGTACCTCGATCTGGAGACATGGGAGACCCGGCCGGCCACAGGTGCGGAACATCGCGATGCAATGATCGTCGCCGACGCCCTGCCCAACGTGCACCTGGCCGAAGCCTGGGAGATCTACACGGATCGGCGGGGCATCCCTCCTGTCATGGTGATGCTCGAGAACCTGGCGAACGGGATTCGCTACTCGAGCAAGGTGCAGGTGGCCGGGAACATCCAGGACACCGAGATCTTCGCCATCATGATGGCGCAAGCCGCCGGCATCGATCTCTTCCCGGAGATCGAGCATGCCTCTCCACTGACCATCCATGCCGGAGGCGTCAACGCCGCATACCGGTACATGGATGCCGCCATGCCGATATGCCCGGCGCTCGGCGTCGCCATGGGGGCGGCGGGGCCGGCCACCATCGCCGGGTCGCTTGTGCTCCAGGTCGCCGAAACGATGGGCTGGGCAGTCTTGACTCAGACATACCGACCGGGGGCGCCGATCGCGATCCACCACGGCGCCGGAGCTCTCGACATGAGGACCGGGATCGACATCTGGGGTGGGCCGGCCGTATCCGTTTCAACCGCGATGATGAACCAGATTCTGCGTCGCTACGGAATCCCGATCTGGTCAAACGCCGGTTTTGCCAGCGACTCGAAGAAGATCGACTTCCAGGCCGGATTCGAGAAGTCGACAGGCGCTCTGATGGCGGCACTTTCGGGGGGCCATCTCCAGCTGTTCCAGGGCGGGTCCAGCACCGAGTTGCTGTTCAGCCCCGAGCTCATGGTGATGGATGACGACGTCGCCGGTTGGATCGGGAGGGTATTGCAGGGGGCACAAATAACCGAAGAGACGCTGGCCGTTGACGTCATCAACGAGGTCGGCCCGATTCCCGGCCACTACCTCGGGCACGCCCACACTCGCGAGTTCTGGAACAAGGAGGACTACTTCATGGCCGTGGCCGACCATGAACCATATTCCGCCTGGCTCACCACCGGCAAGAAGGACATGCTCAGCAGGGCTACGGAGAAGGTCGCGGAGATCCTGGCCAGCCACAAGCCAATGCCGCTGTCCGATGCCGAGCAGGAGGGGGTCAACGGAGCGCTCAACGAGGCGCGTGACCACTATCGGAGCAAGGGCGCGATCTCGGATGCGGATTGGTCGAACTACATGAACGAGCTGAAGCTGGAAGAGAACGACCGCCTGGCGACGGCATGATCTCTACCAAACCTCAGTCGGAGAATCGGATTGAGTGGAGGGACTGAACGATGGATTACGCCGATGTTGTGTTCCAGGGCGCGCCGGTCTACACGGTTGACGCCGCCAGGCCATGGGCACAGGCAGTCGCAGTACGCGCCGGGATCATCGCGGCCGTCGGCAGTGCGGCTGAGATTTCGAGCCTCGTCG
>Ga0316187_10001654_pt1 | contig 19376 bp, 17 predicted proteins | sample CroRivburrow1_MG_FD_204927 | JGI IMG/M metagenome (GOLD analysis project Ga0316187, IMG submission 204927) | Coastal sediment microbial communities from Maine, United States - Cross River worm burrow 1 | ecosystem: Environmental > Aquatic > Marine > Coastal > Sediment | place: USA: Maine...
GATCGGGGAGCGGGATTGGTGTTGCTGAGATCTCCTCGGCGCCTGCGGCGGTTGCTGTTTCTGTGGTGGGAGGATCGGGGAGCGGGATTGGTGTTGCCGAGACCTCCTCGGTCCCTGCTGTCGCCGCCGCTTCCTCGACTGCTACAACCTCCTCGAGACCCTCGACCACGGCGCCGGTATCCGTTTCCGCTGCGAGTTCCTCTATGCCCGGTTCCCCGGTCCGAGCCTCCGTCTCATCCGGCTCCCGTGAATCGATCTCCTCCTCCGTCTCCTCGGTCTCCGGCTCCGCTTCGGCCCCGTCCTCGTCTCCCAATTCGCCATGGCCTTTCAGCATGATGTCGTTGTAGATGTCTGGTTGGAATGAACTAGGGGCGCCGCTGTGGTCATAGACGGTCACCTTGGTCGGGTCGGCGGGGTCCAGTGTCATCAACGGCTGGACGGGCAGGGGAGTCCCCGAAGCATCGACAGCGACCGGCGAATACGAGATGACCCCTTGCCCAGGGGTTCCGGTCGCTTCCAGGAATACCGAATACTCCGGCAGTTCGTAGATGTCGGGCTCGATCTGAATGGGCACTCCCTTGATGTCATAGAGGGTGATTTGGGTCGGATCGGTGGGGTCCAGCGTCATCAACGGCTGGATCGGGAGGGGAATCCCCGACGCGTCAACTGCCACCGGGGTATACGAGATGGTGCCGTGCCCCGGAGTACCGCTCGCCTCCAAGAACACCGAAGTCACACGAGGTTCATAGATCTTGGGCTCGAATGAAGTCGGTGACCCATGGGCGTCGTAGGTCGTCACTTTGGTCGGGTCGGTCGGGTCGATTGACATCAAGGGCTGGACGGGCAGGGGAGTGCCCGAGGCATCGACTGCGACCGGCGAATACGAGATGGCCCCGTGGCCTGGAGTTCCGGTCGCTTCCAGGTACACCGAATAGTCCTGAGGCACATGGATGACAGGGCGCCACGGGGCCTGGGTCCCGCCGCTGTCGTAGACGGTCACCCAATCCGGTTTCGTGAGATCGACCTTCATGAGCGGTTGGATCGGCAGGGGTGTTCCCGAGGCGTCAACAGCAACCGGGTTATACGAGATGGGGCCGTGCCCCGGAGTCCCGCTCACCTCCAAGAACACCTCATAGTCGCCCGGTGTGATGTCGTAGTAGCTCTCCGGCCGAACCGGGCTCGGAGCGCCGCTGTTGTCGTAGACCGTCACGTAGCCCGGGCCGCCCGGATTCTTGGTCGGATCCACCGCCATGAGCGGTTGGATCGCCAGGGGCGTCCCCGAGGCGTCAACAGCGATCGGCGAATTCGATACCACGCCGAACTCATCGACGCTCGTCTCTAGAAACACCTTGTAGTCCCGATGTTCGTAGATCTCGGGCTGGAACGAACTCGCCTTTCCGCTGCTGTTGTAGACCGTGATCTTGGTCGGATCGGACGGATCCGACGTCATCATCGGTTGGACGGCCAATGGCGTGCCCGATTCATCAACTGCGATCGGCGAATACGAGACGGTGCCCTGTCCCGGGATGCCGCTCGCCTCCAAGTACACATGAAAAGGTACGGAGCCTGAGGCCATAGCAAAACCCTCCGAACTCGAGTACTTCCGAGTATTGCACAACTCCCGGGGCGCTGAGCTAGCGGCGGTGGGCTATCCGGTCATGTCGTCTCGGAGAACCTGGAACTCGATCGGATTGAGGTCGCCGTCGGCCACAAAGCCCCGCTGCTGTGGGGATGCCGGGAAGGCGATCTCGACGATGACGCTCGGGTCGGACCGTTCGACTACGAAGTGCACGACCTCCCCGATATCGCGGAAGGTCACTTCAAATACCGCCTCGGCCAGGGGTTCATCGGATCGGTTGGAAATCACGATGCCCTCCGGCCCGGCGTCGGCGGCGACGTGTGGTCCGTTGACATCGACAGGGCCCAGGGGCGCCCACGACGCACCACCGGTCAGCATGAGAGCTGCTTCACCGTGTGATATACCGATGCGTACCGGCACGACAAGCTCGGGTACGACGGCCGGCCCGACCTCATCCGGGGGCAGGCTTTCCTCAGAAGCCCCGCGGTTCCCCAGGAACGTCGCCCCGACAACGGCTGCCGCCACTACAACCGCCGCGACTCCTCCCATCAAGATCCGCCGCCGCAACGGCCGATGGACTGGCGGCGGGGCCGCCGATGGCGGAGATTCGGGATCGACCCTTTCCGGTTTCGGACGAGGCGTTGGCTCCGGTTGTTCCGAGATCGGGGCCAGATCAAGCTCCGAGTCGACGGGTTGGTCAACCTCGGCGTGGATCTCCGGCTCTTCGGCAGCCGCAGGGGTACGGTCCGGCTCGTCGACCTGTTCGGCAACCTCCGCGGCGCCGTCGACAGGGCTTGCGACGTGGCCGACGGTGGCCGCGCCAAGCGCGATGGCGTGTTTCGGATGGGCCCCGAGAGCGACGGGTCGGCCGGTGGCTTCAACAACCATTTCGGCGACCAAAGGGATCCGCGAGGATCCACCCACCAGAAGCACCTGAGCCAAGTCGTCGAACTGCAGCCCGCTGCTCTGGACCACGCGCTCCAAGAGCCTCATCGTCTCGCGGAGTCGCGGTCGGATCAGGTCTTCGAATTCGGCGCGGGTGAGGCGCACCTCGGTGTGGAGATTGGGGAGCATGACGGGAATCGCGGCATCGGTGTCGGAGGACAGTCCCTCTTTGGCTTCCCGGCAGTCCTCCCGCAGCCGGACCAGAGCCGACGTCACGGCTGGATCGTGAGGATCGAGCTCGTCCATGGCACGTCCCAGAGAGCGGCGGACGTGATCGAAGACTGCCTCGTCCAGATCGATACCGCCGAATCGCTCCATGCCGTCCGGGGTGCCCACCAGCTCGAAGGCGGTGTCGGTCCGCCTTACCAGGGCCACATCGTATGTGCCTCCCCCCAAGTCGTAGACGGCAACAACGTCGCCCGGCTCGACATGGTTCAGATCCAGGTAGTGGGCTGCGGCGGCTTCGGGCTCCGGGATGAACTCGACATTGGCGACTTCGGCAAGGTGCCCAACCTGGGTGAGAAGGTCGAGTTTGTATGGCCCGTAGTTGGCCGGATGGCTGAGCACGACCCCGGCGGGACGGTCCAATTTCTGTTCAGATACCCGGGCGACAATGGCGCGCAGCAACTCGGCCATCAGAGTCTCGGCCCCATACGGCGTGCCGCCGATCACCAGCGGAGTCGGGTCGCCCAATCGGCGCTTGAACTCTCGGCCCACCCGGGTCGGCTCGCTGATCCCGCGTCGTTCGGCTGCCTCGCCGGTCAGCACCGTCCCATCTGCCCGCAGCGCGACGACTGAAGGGATGACGGCCGATCGCGAGCCGAGCGGGAAGATCTCGACCTTGCCATCCTCATTGATCGCGGCGGCACTGAATGTGGTTCCGAGATCCACGCTCAAGAAGTAGCTCATAGGACTCATTCGACGATTGGTCGCAGTGACCAACCTAGTATCAACCTCGTCGCCGATCGGACACCGATAGATGACTGCCGATGCTGAAACGGGCCGTGCGGAGCCTGATCTAGACCCCGCCGCGGTCTCTGAATTCCTTGCCGAGAGCATGGCGGCGTGCACTGCCTGGAATCGAACTGACCTGGTTTCCAAGCTCCGGCTGGCCCAGATCCGGCTGGACCGGCCGTCGACTCTCGTCTGCGTTGTCGGCGAATACAAGCAGGGCAAGAGCCAGCTGATCAACGCCCTGACGGGCTCGCCGATCTGCCCTGTCGATGACGATGTCGCCACGTCCGCCATCACCGCCGTGTACGGCGCAGACGAGCCCGTTGCTCGGGTGCGGCGTGTCGTGAACGGAGAAGCCGTGCACGAGGAAGTCGCGGTCGAGCAGCTCAGTCGCTACGCGACCGAAGGCGGCGATCGGGCCGATCGTGAAGGTATCGAGCTGATCGAAGTCGGCATACCGAGCCCCGCGCTCGAAGCGGGCCTCACACTGGTCGACACCCCGGGCGTTGGCGGCGTAGTGCGGCAACACACGTCGAGCACACTTCGATTTCTGGGGCTGGCTGATGCCGTCATCTTCGCCAGCGACGCTTCCCAAGAACTCACCGCCGGCGAGATCGCATTCCTGCAGCGGGCTCGTGAAGTGTGTCCAACTGTGTTGGTGGCGGTGACCAAGATCGACCTGTATCCGGAGTGGCGGCGGATTGTGGAGCTTGATCGGGGCCATCTTCTCGATACCTTCGACAACGGCGACCTTCTCCCGATCTCGTCGACCCTCCAGCAGGAGGGCCTGGCGCGCAACGATCCGAATCTCCAGCAAGAAAGCGGGATCCCCCAACTGCTCGGAACCATCGGGGCGCAGGTAGTCGAATCGGCGAAGCGAGAGAATGCCCGGCGCGCTGTCGGCGAGATCGGCTGGGCACTCGGTCGACTACTGCAACCCATCGATGCCGAGATCGAGATCCTCACAGACCCGACTGTGGCCGAACAGGGAGTCGAACGGCTCCAGGCCACCCAAGGCCGCCTCAAGGAACTCCAGGAAGCCGGGTCCCGATGGTCTACGTTGCTCACCGACGGCTTCACCGACCTGCGCGGTGAGCTCGATTTCGAGCTCCGGACCTCCACGCGGAGTGTCCTGGCTGATGTTGACGGGCGTCTCGAAACCATCGATCCGGCGTCCGATTGGGAGCCCTTCGTCCGGCAAACCCAGGAGAATCTGAGCGACGCAACCGCAGCTCTGACATCCGCCATCGATGCTGGCTCGGAATCGATTCGTGCCCGGATTGACGCGTTGCTCTCCGACGCGCAAGAAGGCATCACCGACCCGGGCAGCAGTCCGCGCCTCGACGTGGCAGCTGTCTGGGAGAGCGGCGAGCGTGAACTTAAGGCCGCGGCCGGTACCGGCGTCACCGGCGCCATGGCATCAGGTTTCACTGCGCTCCGGGGTGCCTCCAGTGGCATGATCTTGCTGGGTGTCATTGGCAACCTGGCCGGCGTTGCGCTCGCCGCGCCGGTGTCAGTCAGCGCGGCGCTGGTTTTCGGGACCAAACAAGTCGTCGACACTAGGGCAACAGCACTCAAACAACGGCGTCAAGAAGCAAGGGTCATCGTCCGGCAGTACGTCGACGAAGTCGGTCTCCACCTCGGCAACAACACTCGTCAGCAGATCCAGAGCCGGCATCGCATTTTGCGGGATCACTACTCGGCACGACTCCAGGAGTTGTCGGCGAGCGCGACGTCGGCCCTTCAGGCCGCCCAGCAGAACTTGGCCAAGGACCAGTCGGGCCGCGACGAGCGTTTGATGCAACTCGAGCAGTGGGCGACGAACCTGCGGCGGCAACTCGACCGGATACCAGCTGGAGCCAGCGGGGAGCCCCGATGAGCCCGGCGCGTATGGCTCTGAGCGACGAGATAGCTCAACTGTGCGGCCTCGCATCCACGATCGCCGGCGGTCGCGCCGCTGCTGAGGTACGACTGGTTCAAGAGCGGCTTTCCGAGCCCCTGCGTGTCGCGATCGCGGGGCGGATCAAGGCCGGGAAATCCACCCTTCTCAACGCCCTGGTCGGTGAGCGGCTGGCGGCCACCGATGCTGGAGAGTGCACCCGAGTCGCCACCTGGTACCGCCAGGCCATGAGCTACGAGGTCCGGGCCACGCTTCACGACGGGACCAAGCGGGAGCTTCGCTTTCGCCGTGAGGGCGGAGCGCTGCAGATCGACCTGAACGGTCAGCCCTCTGGCGAGATCAGGTGGCTCGAGGTGGGTTGGCCATCCGGTCGCCTGGCCCGGTTCACCCTGGTCGACACGCCGGGCCTGGAGTCGCTGGATCAGGAACGGTCAGACCGCGCCAAGGAGCTGCTTGGTATCGAGGAGGAGGGTTCCAGCCAGGTCGACGCCGTCATCTATCTGATGCGTCACCTCCATCGATCCGACGTCGACTTTCTGGAGGCGTTTATCGATCGGTCGCTGGCGCGCCCCTCCCCGGTCAATGCCGTCGCGATCCTGTCGCGAGCAGATGAGATCGGTGCCGGCCGGCTGGATGCGCTTAATTCAGCATCGACCATCGCCGAGAGATACGCCGCCGATCACCGAGTACGCACCATGTGCGCAACTGTTCTTCCGGTTGCGGGTCTCATCGCCGAGACCGGATTCACCTTGCGAGAGGACGAGGTCGCCCGACTTCGGGAGCTGGCCGAGATGCCGGCTCCCGAGTTGCAGGACATGCTCCTTTCGGTGGAGAGGTTCTGTGCTCCGGGCCCGAGTCCTCTCACCAGCGAGTATCGACGAGATCTTCTACTTCGGCTGGGTTTGTTCGGCGTTCGATTCTGCTTGCAGGAGATTGCCGCCCTGCCGTCGGCTACGGCGACGGAGCTGGCCCGCCGGTTGGTCGCCGCATCCGGGATCGAGCAGCTCATCGAATTCCTCGAAACGCACCTCGGGCCGCGGTCGACAGTCCTCAAGGCACGTTCGGCGCTCGTGTCCTTGCGGATGGTTGGCAAAGAGCTGGAAGGCGACGACCCCGAAGGCAGTGGGCGGCTCGCGGCTGCGATCGAGAGGGTCGAGGCCGGGGCTCATGAATTCGCCGAACTCCGCCTGCTCCACGGCGTTCTCACCGGAGCGGTCGAGCTGAACGATGAAGACCGGGCCGAGATCGTTCTGCTGACGGCTGAGGGGGATCCGGCCCAGCGGCTGGGACTTGCGCCTGATGCCGGCTCGGAGGAGGAACGGGCGGCAACATTGGAACGACTCGAAATGTGGCGAACCCGTGCCGCCCATCCGCTCACCGACCGCCCAACGGCAGATGCCTCCGAGATCGTCGTCCACGCCTACGAGAGGCTGTTTGCCGAGCTGGCGCCGGGGACGTAATCAACGAACAGCCGAAGGCATGCCGACGTGGATGGCTGCGACGACGAGCCGGTAACCAATCCGCTAGTCGGCGACCGGACCTCCAACAGCTCTACGGGCGACCGAGCGCCGTGGCAGCGAGGTGACGGGAGGTCGGTTGGTGCCTCGGGGTGGCCGGAAGGGCCTGAGCCGACGGGTCTCAGACCAGGAACGCCAGAGTTGTTGGTTCGGTCATCGTCGCCCATGTCCCCATGAGGGTGTTGCTGGCGTTATCCGTCCAGTCTTCGTCGAGAGCGTGGCGAACGACGACGACATAGTCTCCGGTATCGATGCGGGTGGTGGTGCCCACCCTTTCCGGGGTGACTTTTGTAATGGGTGACTTGAGAGCCTCGTCACTACCGGTGCCCTGGACGTGTACCGTCGACTTCCTCTCGACCGGGCCGTCCGGGGTTTGGACCATCAATGCGACCTGGCTTGCGCCGGTCAAGATGACTCGCACCAGTTCACTGACGTAGACCGCGTCGCTGCACGCGTCGTAGATCCACCGTGTGCCGAGCACCGAGTGTTGCATGGTGCCGAGAAGCCAGGCCTCGGCACCTTCAAGTGGTTCATTGCGGTAGGTGAGGGGGATCTGCAACACGGCGCCGGTGCTGCTGGTGAGGATGTGGGTTTCGATACCAACCTCACCCGCGGGGTCGTCAAATCGATACGAGCCGATCTGCGAGAGGTTGGAGCCGACGTGCTCCGCAAGAGGCCCGACCGTCGGGAGGTACTCGGCGAGCATCTCGAGCTTTGATGGCGACAGCGTCGCCTGATGGATGATTGCCATCGGTGAATGCTACCGGGACTGTGCTTTCGTGGACGCGCCGGAGCCCGCGGGCTTAGGTCGCGGGCTCCGGGTTCTAGTCGGTTGTCGTTTGGTCTATGGCTTGAATACGAACGGTGTTACGCCGCCCTGGAAGGAATGCATTGTCTGGGCGTTGTCGAAGATGGCAACACCAAAGTGGTAGATGCCGGCCATGTCGTTGAACTGCACATCGAACTCTGAACCGGTCACCATCTTGCGGCTCAGCTCAACCGTCCAGACGCCGTCGGCCCAGGCATATCCGGCTGTGAGATCGCCACGGTCGCCGGTGAAGGGAGCCGTGATGACGCCCGGCACCAGGTCGCCGGTCGCGAAGAGCGAGTCATCGAAATCGACGATGTCAGTCTCACGGATGTAGCCGGGGTCGCCGTTCCTGTCGCCGCCACCGGCGATCATGTACATGGGCATCGTGCCGTCTTCGGTCTTGTTGTTGTAGTAGCCGCCGCCGTCTTTGGGGTCACCATGGCGACCGGCGCCGTCGGTTTCTTCGGACCAACGGGTGGCATCGAGATACTGGTCATCGAGTTGGTCAACGTTGCGCACCGATTTCCAGTGCCAGATGTCGCCGAGTTCGCCTTCGGTAGCGGTGTACTTGTTGCCATAAGCCTTGATGTCGGAGTTCTCGCCGGCATGGCAGACGGTGAAGCAACCCTGGTTCTCGAAGTTGGCGATCGGCGCCTCGTTGATGTTCCAGATGACGGACATCTTGTCTTCGTAGTAAGTGTTGTTCCCGCCGCTTCCCGCGGGATCGTCGGGGTTCGATTGCTGTTTCCAGCTACCGTCGGCCAGCTTCTCCCACGGCGACCGCAGGTGGTCTTCGGTTGCGTCGTCCCAAGTGAGCAGGAAGTACACCATGTCACCGGAATAGGTCGACTTGATGGTCACGTCGTGGGTGCCGGCGTTGGCCCCTCCGGTGGTTGTGGTCGCGACGCCGGGGGCGTCGGCCCAGCCCGCTTCGTCGGCCACACCGTCAAGCGCTGGGGCGTCGGCTGCGATGGCAACCAGTGCCCCGGTGGGGGCCTCGAACGGCGTTTCGGTGGTTGTGGTCGCGGCCTGGGTCGTGGTTGTCGCCTCAGGTTGGGTCGTGGTCGGGGCAGCAGTTGTTGCCGCCGCCTGGGTGGTTGTCGTGGTTGTGGTGTCGTCCGAGCTGCCGCAGGCGGCAACTACTAGGGCCATGACGGCCAGGACGACAATACGGACATTATTACGCATCGATACTCTCCGATTGTGGTGCGCGGCTTACATGTGAAGGATTTCACAAAACGCACCATGTGGAATAGAGCGGATACCCTCTTGTGGCGCCATCGACGCCTCTTGGCCGGCAGAGTATTAAGCCTCTGAATGGTGGCCGGTTGGCTAGGGTCGTTAGCCGCACACCGTCACTTGGACGACAGTTGCGCTCAGAACTCGCTGGATAGCGCCTGGCACCAGGGCCCCGACGTGGATAGGTGCGACGCAGAGCGGGCCGAATCCGCTGTCTCCGCCACGCAGAATGATCGCCATCCTTGACATCTGATCGCTTCTACTGTATATATACAACAGATACAGTATGAGCACTATGACCGGCGACCTCGACACCCCCGAAATGCCCCGCATGAGGGTGATCCTCTCCAACTCCTCTCAAGAACCGATCTACGAGCAGATCGCCAGGCAAATCCGGGCCCAGATCATCAGCGGGGAGTTGGAGGAGGGGGCCCTGCTGTCGTCGATCCGTTCGCTGGCGCGGGGACTACAGGTCAGCGTCATCACCACGAAACGTGCCTATGAGGAACTGGAGCGCGAGGGCCTAATCGACACCGTGGGAGGGAAGGGCACGTTCGTGGCGGCCCAGAATCCGCAATTCCTGCGCGAGAAGCGCATGTCTTTGGTAGAAGAAAAGTTGGCGGCTGCCGTTGCAGAAGCGCGACTGGTCGGGCTGAGCCTGGACGACCTGTCAGAGATGCTGCGGTTGCTCGCCGAGGAGGAATGATGGAAGACAACGTCCTCGAAATCCGGGGCGTTCGCAAGAGATATCCGGGTTTCGCCATGCGGGACGTCGACCTGGTCGTCCCGACGGGTCATGTGACCGGCCTGATCGGACCCAACGGAGCCGGTAAGACGACCCTGGTGAAGCTGGTGATGAATCTCATCACGCGCGAGGCCGGCGAGATCGACGTATTTGGCCTCGACAACCTCCTCCATGAGGCTGCGGTCAAGGCCCGCATCGGCTTCGTCTACGACGAGCCGAGTTTCCCCCACGACGTCAATGCCCGCGATCTCGGCCGAGCCATCGGTCCGTTCTACAAAGGGTGGAGCAGTGAGCGCTACCGCCGGCTGCTTGGCGAATTCGGGGTTCCGGAGCGGAAGCGCTTCAAGGCCCTGTCAAAGGGTATGCAGATGAAGCTGGCGCTGGCGATTGCCCTCGCTCATGATGCTGATCTCCTGCTGATGGACGAACCCACCGCCGGCCTCGACCTCGAGTTCCGGCGTGACCTCCTCGAACACCTGGCGGCGATCCTCGAGGATGAGCGGAAGTCTGTTCTCTTCTCGACCCATGTCACCTCCGACTTGGAGCGCTTCGCCGACTTCATCACTTTGATCCGCGATGGTGAGATCGTGTTTTCGCTGCCGACAAGCGATCTGCGCGACGCCTGGGGTGTCGTCAGGGGCGCCGCCGACGTTCTGGACCACCTCGATGCACCCGACGTCCGTGGAGTGCGCACCGGGCCCAACGGGGTAGAGGCGCTGGTGGCCAACGCCTCACTGGCCCGCAGGAGATGCGGCCCGGAGGTCGTCATCGACCGCCCCAGCCTGGACGATGTGCTCGTCCTCATGACTCGAGGAGACAGCTATGTGGAATCTCATTAGGAAGGACTTGATTCTCGGCCACCGGACATTGATCGTGAACGGGTCCATGGCCCTCGTGGCGCCGTTCATTCTGCTGCTGCCGGACGAACCGCCGCCGGTCATCCTCTACGTCCTCTACGTGGGGCTCATGTGCACGATGCTGCCGGTGGGCCTGATCGCCAAGGAGGAGAAGTTCTCGGCCACGGCCTTCACCTGCAGCCTTCCGATGACGCGTCGTGACATTGTCACATCCCGGTACCTGGGCGGCTGGTTCATCGCCGGCGGATCGATGGCCGTTGTGCTGGCGTTGGGCCTCACGGTGGGTGCCGTCCGTGATCTGTGGAGCGACGGCGCAAGCGGTGGCCTCCTCGCCGGATTCGTCATCCTCGGGCTGACGATCGCGATCGTCATTCCGTTCACGATCCGATTCGGCATGAACGGGCTTCTGTTCGGCCTCGTGGGGCTGCAGGTGTTGGGGATGGTGATGTTTCTGCTGGCCCTGGCCACCGGGGGCCTGGACGCGGTCGAACGAGCGGTCAAGACCGCGGTCGACGCGGTGGGTAGCTACCACGAAGGTGTGGGGCCGATCGGGTTCGCCGCCACCGTGATCCTCGGCGTCGCAGTGCTGAACTGGTTGTCCTGGAAGGCATCGCTACGCATCTTCCGAACACGAGATCTGTGAGGCAATCGTGGACGAGCTTCTGGTTGTGGAGCGCATTCAGAAAGCCTGGGACGTCGTAGCGCTCGACGATGTTTCCTTCCGGCTGCCTCGGGGCCACATCATGGGGATCGCCGGCCCCAACGGATCGGGCAAGACGACATTGATTCGCCTCATCCTCGGCCACATACGGCCCGACGGCGGCGCCATTCGGGTATTCGGAGAAGACCCCGGTGTTTGCGGCAGGGATATCCGATCGCGTATCGGCTTTGTGCTCGACCGGCCGATCTCGTACGAGCACCTCAGTGTCGCCAGGCTGGGGAGGTTGGTTGCGGATTTCTACTCCGATTGGGACGAGTCCGAGTTCCAGCGTCTGCTCGACGAGTTCGAATTACCCAGGCAGCGGCGCGCCTCGGCCTTGTCGAGAGGAATGCGGGTCAAGCTGGGCCTGGCCCTGGCTCTGGCGCACAACGCCGAGTTGCTGGTGCTCGACGAGCCGACCACCGGCCTGGACCCGGTGTTCCGCCGCGAGCTGCTTGGGCGGCTGTCGGCGATCATCTCCGGCGGCCGCACGTCGGTGCTGTTCTCGACTCAGATTCTCACCGACCTCGAACGGGTTGCCGACTTCGCCGTGTTCTTGCGTAACGGCAGGGTGTTCTTCTCGGGGCCCAAGGACGACCTGCTCGATCGCTGGGCGATCGTTCGCGGGGGCCCCGAATTGGCCGCGGCCGCCGGGGCTGATGCGGTGCGGGGCATCCGCAAGTCACGGATGGGTTTTGACGTGCTCTTTGATGATATGGACGCGGCCAGGCCCTACTGCGACGGTTCGTCCGTGCTGGAGCGCCCGACGCTCGACGACGTGTTTCTCCTCCTCGGCTCAAAGGAATCGCAGTGAAGGCTCTGATCCGCAAGGACCTTCGGCTGCTGGCGCCGTATTGGTGGCTGATACTGCCGGGGCATGTTCTGTTCTCGGCCAACGGAGTGATCAGCCCTGAGTTCCTTTTCTGGATCGGAGTGGCCCTCGCCGCCTCCTTCACAGTCGGCCTCGCCACTATCGACTGGCGCTTCGACGCCGACCGCTTTGTGGCTGCGTTGCCGGTGGATCGGGTTACGCAGGTGAGGGCTCGGTATGTCGGCGCCATCAGCGCGGGCATCCTCGGAACCGTTCTGTACGTCATCTACGGGTCGTTGGTCGTGGCGGTGTTTCCTGCCCGGCTGGGCTGGGCCGACGGAGCCGGCGCATGGAACTCAGCCGAAGGTATCGCCGTGTTCTTCCTGGTGACGGCCGCTCTGATCCTGGTTCTGCTGCCGTTCCTCTACTGGTTGGGGCTGGTGCGCGGGATCTGGGGTTTCGGTTTCGTGGCCCTGGCGGCAATGGCGGTCACGATCTCTCTGGTGAGCAGCGGTGGCGGAGCTCCCAGTCGAGCCCTTGTCGACGCGCTGGCGGCACTTGTCGACAACCAGGGAGCGGCAGTCGCCTGGACGTCTGTGCTCGCTTCCCTGATGGTTCTCACGTGGCTGTCGGCCCGGCTATCCATCGCCGGGTTTTGTCGCCGCGAGCTCTAGAGCCGTCCGGCCCAAGTCACACGAAGAGCTGGACATCCGCTCCGGCGGCGTAGTCGAGGAAGGCGGCGGCTCCGGCGATGTCGCAACCCTCAATGAGGTCGGATTCGTCGATGCCCATCACGCCCATCGTGGTGGAGCAGGCGAAGAAGCGGACACCGAGCTCGCGGCACATGTCGAGGAACTCGGATACTTCGGGCATACGGGCGTCGTTCATCCATCTCTTCATCACTCTGGTGGCGGCGGCCGTGGCTCCGGGAACCGCCCCGAGCAGGTTGGGGAGCTGGATCGGTCCCGCCGGGTTCGCGAGGGATGCCACCTTCAGCTTGTTGAATCGATCCTGATGAAGGATGTCGAGGCCGTAGAAGGTGAAGTAGATCCCGGCCTCCCAACCGAGGCTCACCGCCGTGGACGCCAGGATCAGCGGGGGATAGGCCTGGTCGAGAGTGCCCTTGGACGCCACCAGAGCCAGTCGCTTCCTGGACGGCTCGTCTTCGATGGCCGGTGCAGGCGCAGCCCGGTGGACGACGTCTGTCATGTCTGAGTCCCCTTCTCGATCAGGAAGCGTTGGCTGGAGCCCCGATCCTCGCCGGCCAGCACGGTGTCGCCGCGCTGGCGAGACATGGCGGGGATATCTTCGAGGGCGCCGGGATCGGTGGTGATCAACTCGAGTACTTCGCCGGGCTGGAGATTGCCGAGCGCCAGGGCGGTCTTGTAGACGGGCAGCGGGCACAGCAGCCCAGAGCAGTCGAGCGATGCGGCCGGAGTGATTTCGGTCTGGGTGATTGGTGTTTGTGTCATCGGGTTCCTTTCCTTCTCAGATCTGGGGGAGGCCCTCGTCGCCGAGGATCTCTGCGAAGTAGCTGGTGTATTTGAGGCCGCCGTCGGGCGAGACGCCCACGGCGATGCCGCCGTGCTCGTCGCCGAGAAGCGACGCGGCGTGAACGATGGCGCCTGTCGAGGGTCCGACCATCAGGCCCTCTTCGCGGAAGAGGCGCTTCGTGGTGGTGTAGGCGTCGTCGTCGTCAACGCCGATTACGTGGTCTACCACGTCCCAATCGAGGATCGCCGGCTGCTTCGCCTCCTGGAAGTTCTTCAGGCCGGGCAGCCGATGACCGCGCTGTGGCTCGACAGCGATGATCCGTATCGAAGGTTCCCGTTCCTTGAGGTAGCGGCCCACCCCTGTGATGGTGCCGCACGTGCCGAATCCGGCCAGGAAGTAGCGCACTTCGCCCTCCGTCTGGCGCCAGATCTCCGGCCCGGTTGTCTCGTAGTGGGCGCGGACGTTGTCCTCGTTCTCGTACTGGTTGGTTGTCACGAAGCGCTCGCCCCCGGCGCTGGCGGCCAGGGAGCGGGCCAGCGCGATCGCGCCGTCCTTGGGATGATCGACCGGGCACAGGTCGTCCGGCGTCTCCCACACCTCGGCTCCGAGCATGCGCAGAAGCACCTTCTTCTCCTCGGGGACTCCGTCTGGGATGGTGACAGTCAGCCGAGTGCCGGCCAGCGCCGCCATGGCGGCCAGGGCAATCGCGGTGTTCCCGGACGAAGCCTCCACGATCTCCTTGCCGGCCAACTCGCCGCGTTCTTCGAGCCCGGCCAGCATTGCGGCGGCCGCCCGGTCTTTGATCGAGCCGAACGGGTTGAGCCATTCGAGCTTGAGGAATAGCGATATGCCCGGATCGGGCATGACCCGGCGGACTCGAACAAGGGGAGTCGGGTTGTCGACGTCGGGAAGCAAGTCCCGGATGTCGCCGTACCGGCGCACACCCCGGTCGGTGTTGAGGGTCGATGGTGTTGTTGTGGTCATGAGCGTCGCTCCATGTGCGTTGGGATGAATGTGGAATCAAAGTGCCGGGAAACGAAAAAACCCGCACCGGTGAAGTGGTGCGGGTGGGGCAATTGACGGATGTATCAGCTAGTGGCTACGCGTCGACCTCCCCGCACGATGTGACGGGACAACAACAACAAGCGCAGCTGATGTAGTGCATGAGGAAGTAACCATACGAGGTTCCGGACGTTCGTCAAGCGGCTGTGTCGTGTTTGCGACAGAGGGCTGATCCGGCGGAGTTCGAGGTTTCGACGTGGCGTACCCGGCACGGTGACGCCGACGTCGACGTCGTCCGCCGAAGGCGACCGGCGGCGTCACGCACTACGGGGAACTCCGGCAGCGGTCACAAGACGTGAGCGCGTACGGCTCACCATCTCGATCGCGGGTCTCGACGACATCATCGAGGCCAAGCGGGTGCTGCGACGGCCAGGAGGGCTTCATTGCGTTCTTCGAGCCGTTCGTAGAGCGGAATCCGGTGCGGGATATCAAGGTCATCCGGTCGCTCGTGGACGGACGCCATGTCTTTCTTCACGCCTTCCAGGACCTGCACCACGGAGAAGCCCAGTGGGTGACGACCGACTTCTTCGACACCGATGACGCAGGCAAGATCATTGAGCATTGGGACGTTATCGGCCCGTTCGTCGCTGAGACGCCGTCGGGACGCACGACCATCGATGGCCCCACGGAGATCACGGACATCGAGAACACCGCGGCGAACAAAGCGCTGGTCCGGAAGATGATCGAGGATCTTCTGATGCCGGGCGGCGACCCCACGAACGTCGGCCGCTACATCGCCACCGACTACATCCAGCACAACGCCGAGGTGGCAGATGGGATAGAACCGTTTCGAAAGGTGTTGATCGCGGCGGACCGGCCGCTCTGGTATCGCGAGATCGTTCTGCTTGTCGGCCAGGGCAACTTCGTAGCCACCCTGTGCCGGGCCACCTGGGAGGACTCCGGGTACGCCCAGGTCGATATCTTCCGGCTCGCCGACGGCCTCATCGTTGAACACTGGGACAGCGTTGAGCCCGTCCCCGAAGGCCCCCAGCCGAACAGCGGCAAGTTCTGAACGTTTCGTCTCCGGCGTTTAGATCCGGCCGATTGCCGCCGTGGCGATGGCGATCAGTGCATCGCGCGGTTCGTCGAGTTCCGAGAAGCCGCCGTTGACGCCGACTGCGATGAACTGCCCGCCCCCGGCATTCACTGCCAGCGTGCGGAATCCCTGGCTGTAGAAGGCAGCCTCGCCGAGCCCGGTGACGGCCTCTGCCGAACCCTCGGCGACCATCTCCTCGTAGGCCGCGAACACCGCCGCTGGGCCACTCCCGCGGCCTGCACCGTCGTCGGCATTCACATATACGTCGACTCCGCTGTCGTCACCCACGGGGAATATGCACGAGAGTGGCGGCTGCTCCGTAGCGTCACCAACCGCCAGTCCGGTGGCAGTGGCCACGTCGTCGGACGTTACGAGGTCACATGGCGGAGTCTCGATCGCAATCACGCCGGCGTCGCTGCCGTTCGCTGCCGTCGTCGTAGTCGCGTCCGCGGTCGGTGTGTCGGTCGGCGAAGATTCATCCCCGCCGCATGCCGCCAGCAAGGCGATTGCACAACAGACCGTGACGATGATCCTGGGCATCCTTGGACCTCCCCAATCAATGGCACCACCGCAGCCCAGACTACCGCGGCGGAATAGGGGCTCAGCTAATCCGGAGCTCGTGTCTCTCGATTGACGAGCGACTGGCGCTTACTTTCGGCCGAGTCCCGTCTCGGCAGCTCCTACTAGAGCGACGCGGTTGCCGAGATGGTCGTCGCCGTCCTCCATCGCGGCGTGGGCGGCGCCGATGTCCTCGAAGCTGTACACATCGCCGAGGCAGGGGTCGATCTTGCCGGCGACGACCAGATCGTTATAGGACCGGGCCTGGCCGTCGTTGGTGCCGTGAGAGCCCTGCAGCCTCTTCTGGCGGACCCAGTGGTGGCGCAGATCCACCGCGGCGCTGAAACCGGTGGTACCGGCGCAGATCACGACCATGCCCCCGGCCTCGCAGACAAAGCCGCTGGTTGGGATGGTCAGCTCGCCGGGGTGCTCGAATACGATGTTGGGGCTGCGGCGTTCGCCCAAGGCGTCCCAGATCGCTTTGCCGAACGCACGGGCCCCGCCCGTCCATTCCTTCTGCCCCTGTCCGTCGGTCCAGTGCGGCGGCACGCCCCAGTGGGTGAAGTCGTTGCGGTTGACGTAGCCGACGGCGCCTAGGGACTTGCAGTACTCGCCGCGCTCCTCGCTCGAGACCACGGCCACCGCGCGAGCGCCGTGGATGGTTGCTAGTTGGATAGCTTGCCCGCCGAGGCCGCCGGAACCGCCCCACACCAGGACCACGTCGCTCTCTTGCAGTTCGTTACCCGCCCAGCCGAACAGCATGCGGTAGGCGGTGGTCCCCACGAGGCTCGGGGCGGCCGCCTCTTCCCACGTCAAGTGCGGAGCCTTCGGCATCACCTGGTGGTCCTGGGCGACACAAAACTGGCCGAAGGAGCCGAAGTTCGTGTTGTAGCCCCAGATGGCCGCGGTGTTGGCGAGCATCGGGTCTTTCCCGGCCAACACCAGCGGATCGTCGGGAGCCCACCAGCCATGGTGGGTGACAACTTCATCGCCGACCGCCACGTCCGTAACCTCGGAGCCAACCGCGTACACGATGCCCGACACGTCACTGCCGCCGATGTGGAAATCGTAGGGCTCGCCCATCTTCTGCCGGATGGCAATCACGTCAATCGGGATGCCGCGGGCGGCCCAGACGTTGTTGTAGTTGATGCCGGCGGCCATGCTGGCGATCAGAACTTCTCGCGGCTTGAGCGGCGGAACCTCCACCTCCTCGACTTGGAAGGCGGTTCGGGGGTCGCCAAACCGGTCGGCGCGGACCACCTGGGCGTACATCGTGTCGGGCAACTCGCCGAGAGGGGGGAGCGTGCCGACGGCAACCGGCTGGGACATCGAGGCGTCCTTTCTGCGGAATCTGTTTTGCGAGCGCTGCGGCAGCCTAACGCGAAAGGGCCTAGGGCTCCGCTGGGGGCGCGGCGCCGGTCAATCCAGGGAGTGCCGCCAGGCCACCAGCTTTGCCGTGTACTCCGGGTCGAGGTCGTGGGCCTTGGCTCCGGCGATCATGTCGTCGAGATAGTGCGGTGCCGGGGGAATGAGATCACCAGGAGCCGCGGGCATGTAGAGGTTGACCTCGTACCACTCCCTGTCGTCGCCCAGGACGAGAAACCGCTGCTTCCGGTACTTCCCCTCGGGCACGCCTTCGAGGATGTCCAGGTCGAGAACCTCAGATTTGTTGACGCTGTAGATGACGCCCTGAACCAGCTGTCCCGGAGCCTCGACGATGCCGCTGGTTCCGCCGAGCCCGGTGTCTGAACGCACACGAAACTGGATTTCGAAGTTGGGGAGGTTTGCCTTGGTCACAAACGTGGCGCTCGGGCAGGGTTGCCGCATCAGGGCGGGGGAGAGCAGCGATCCGTAGGCGTACAGGTAGGTCAGCTCATCATCGACTGGTCTCCTGCCGGGTGTGTCACTGGCCAGGTTGTGAATGGGCTCTTCCAACTTCGTCTCCTCCTCTGGCTCACACTCTGGGTCGAGCGGACATGACCCGCTGCACGTAGCGGCCGGCCCGCATCGGTTCGGCGGCCACAGCTGCCAGGGCGCCGCCGATGAGAGCGCCGGTGACCCCCGGAGTGCCGGCGTCCGACCCGGCGAGATACAAGCCTCGGATTGCCGTGCGCGGCAGCAGCGATTCGTCGGTGAATCGCTCCGGTTCGGTGCCGAGGCCGTAGATCGATCCACGGTTGGCGCCGGTGAAATGGTGAGTCGATAGGGGCGTCGAGAGCTCAGCGTGATCCACGTACGGCGCCAAGTCCGGGTACCGGCCGAGGTACTGCTCGAGCATGGCGTCGGTGATTCGTTGTTTGAAGTCGTCATAGGTGTCGCCTCGCCGGCTCCAACGGGTGCCCACCCAGTTCGAGAATGACTCCCACGGCACGAACGTGATGGCCTCGCCCGTGTGGTGCTGTTGCTCGCCAGGGTCGTGGGCCGGGTCCTTGGTCGATGGGAAGCTGCAGAACATCACCGGGGCGTGGTCCAGCGGTTTCGCCGGAGCGATCTCCCAATTGGCGCTCTCGACCTCCCAGGAGTCGTAGTACCACTGGCAGAACCGCTCGGCCCCGAGCCGGGTTATGTCGGCACCGGCGAAACCCAAATAGAGCGAGACATGGGCCGGGCCAGCGGTCTCATACGCGGCGTCCCATGATTCGGGGGCAGCGTCGCCGAGCATTGCCGATGTGAGCGGGGCGCCGGCCGCGCTGATGACCTGCTTCGCTGCGACCTCCACCCCGTCGTCGAGGCGCACGCCGACCGCACTGCCGCGCCGAACCAGAATCTCGGAGACCGGGCGGCGGACGGCCGTCCACCCACCTGCATCGGCCACCGTCTGGAGCAGGGCCGGGGCGATACTCGCCGCGGTGCCCACCGGGTAGTAGGCGCCGTGAATGAAGTGCTGCACCATCAAGGCGTGCATGGCGAACGAGGACTGTGACGGCGGAGCCCCGTAGTACCCCCACTGGGCGGCAAGAACCGACCGCAGCCGTGGATCGTCGACGATCGACTCCAGCACTTCCTGCGTGGTTGCAGATATGTGAGGCAGCGCCGCCTCGGTTGCCTTCTTGTTGCCGCCGGGCGATAGGTAGCGAGGAATCGCCCGCCCCTGGAGGTACCGGCCCGAGGCGCGTGCCGCGTTGCGCACCAGGGTCAGGTAGTCGTCGATCGCCTGTCGCTGATCGG
>Ga0316187_10001656_pt1 | contig 19372 bp, 15 predicted proteins | sample CroRivburrow1_MG_FD_204927 | JGI IMG/M metagenome (GOLD analysis project Ga0316187, IMG submission 204927) | Coastal sediment microbial communities from Maine, United States - Cross River worm burrow 1 | ecosystem: Environmental > Aquatic > Marine > Coastal > Sediment | place: USA: Maine...
ATTCTGAAACAGGGCGAACTTTCGGCGGGCGTAGTAATTACCTTCCAGGTAATGGCATTCGCCGGGATGTCACCCGGATACCCAGACAGCGTCCGCGCCCTCGCGTAGCGCCGCGAGAAAGAACTTGGGGCTCATCCGCCCCGTGCAGGGAATCCGGATGACCCGAATGTTGGGCGGATATTCCATCCGGCTGATGCCGGCCAGATCCGCTGCACCATAGCTGCACCAATTGCACAAAAAGGCGACGATTTTCGGTTCCCACTCGGACATGATAACTCCATAAATGTTAAGGATTTATGGATGGACACCAACTGGTGCGCATCCGCGAACTTTTGAAGATACTGTTGAGTGTCCAATTCATAAATGCGGATTTTTTTCACTGGACAAGGCCGCACAAGGGTTTGCGGCAAGGCGCACTTTATGTACGCCGCAGCCGGAAACCCACGGAGAACGCCGGCCAGCGGAAAAAAGACCATTTATAGATGGACACTATCCCACCTCTTCGCTCAGGGAGAAGAGCTGAGCAAAAATCTGGTTGTTGTCGAAGCCCTTTAAATGGATCGCCCCGGAGCGGCAGGACGCCACGCACAGGCCGCAGCCCTTGCACAGAACCGGATTGACCTCGGCCTTGTCGGCGTTTGGACCGGCCTCGGTAAAAAACGGTGCCGAGTAAGGGCAAATGGCGACGCACACTCCGCAGCGGCTGCACATGAAAGGATCGGTCAGGGCCACGGTACCGCTGGTGTGGATCGTTTTCTGGGCCAGCAGCGTCAAGGCGCGGGAGGCCGCTGCCCGGCCTTGGGCCACGGACTCGTCGATCGGCTTGGGATAATGCGACATGCCGCACAGGAACACACCGTCGGTGGCAAACTCGGAGGGCCCCAGCTTGGCGTGCTTCTCGACGAAGAAGCCATCTTCGTTCATCGGCACCTTGAAGAACTGGGCCAGGCTTTCATCGCCGGCCGGTATGACGGCCGACGCCAGGATGACCAGGTCGGCCGCGATATCGATCGGTTGCCCGAGAACGTGATCGATCACCTCGACCTGAATCTTTTCTCCGGCGACAGCGACTTTTGGCTTGTGATCGAGGGTGAAGCGAATGAAGATCACGCCGGCCTCCCGGGCCTTTTTGTAGAGGTACTCCCGTTCACCATAGGTGCGCAGATCCCGGTAGAGGATAAAGACCCGCATGTCCGGGTTACGCTTTTTGAACTCCAGGGCGTTTTCGACCGAATGCGTACAGCAAACCCTGGAACAGTAAGGCCTTTGAGGCTCCCGCGAACCGACACATTGGATGAAGACCGCCGATTCGAGTCGGGCCAGGTCCGGATCGTTTTCGATGAAGCGGCGGTCCAACTCGAGACTCGTCAGGATGCGCGGATCGCTGCCGTAACCGTACTCCTCGGGTTTCAGGGCACTCGCACCGGTGGCCAGGACGGCCACACCATAGGCCAGAGTTTCTTCCCGATTTTTTGTGGCCAGGGAGGATTTGAAGTTACCCACGAACCCCTCGACATTTTTCAGTGTCGTATTAAGGTGCACCTGCAGACTTCCCTGCTGCCCGACTTCATCGATGAGGGTCGAGAGTTTTTCCTGAACCGGTTCGCCCTTGGCGGTGTGGAAAAGGTTGAGCGCCTGGCCGCCGAGCTGATCGCTTTTTTCGACCAAATGCGTCTCATAGCCCTGCCTCGCCAGACTGCGGGCTGCGGTCATACCGGCCACACCGCCGCCTAAAACCATGGCAACTGGAGTGACATCAAGTTCGGCCTCTTTGAGCGGCTCCATCAACGCGACTTTGGACACGGCCATGCGAACCAGGTCTTTGGCCTTCTGGGTGGCCAGTTCTGGATTTTTCTTGTGAACCCACGAATCCTGATTTCGGATGTTGGCCATCTCGAAAAGGTATTTGTTGAGGCCGGCGTTGATCAGGGTCTCCTGGAACAGCGGTTCGTGTGTTTTGGGCGTGCAGGCCGCCACCACCACCCGGTTGAGTTTTTCCTTGTTGATAATCGCCGCCATCGTGTCCTGGGTATCCTGGGAGCAGGAGTAGAGGTTGTCGGATACGTAATCCACAAAGGGGAGTGTGGCGGCGTAATCCCGTACTGCCGGAACATCGACAACCCCGGCAATGTTGATGCCGCAGCGGCAGACGAAAACCCCGATCCTCGGTCGTTCGCCAATGACGTTGGTTTCCGGAATGAGTTCCGGAGTTTTGGTAGCCGTGAACCGGGCCGCGGACAAAATCTCGCCGGCGGCCGAGGCCGCCGCACTTGCGTCAACGACCGACTGCGGAATGTCCTTCGGTCCCTGGAACGCCCCGCAAACGAAGATCCCCGGCTTGGAGGTGGCTACCGGTTCAAAGGTTTCGGTCTGGCAGAAACGCCCTTCGGTCAGCTCGAATCCAAGTCTCCGGGCTAACGCCACGGCTTCAGAACTAACCTCCATGCCGATCGAAAGGACCACCATATCGAAGGTCTCGGTTACCATCTCGCCGCTTTCGGTAACATAGCGCAGCTCGAGGTCGCCGGTGTCGCCCACGGGGTCGATGGTGTGAACCCGGCTGCGGATGAACCGAACACCATCGTTTTCCCGAGCCCGGTCGTAAAATCGCTCGAAATCCTTGCCCGGCGTGCGCATGTCCATGAAGAAAACGGCGCAGTCGAGGTCGCCCCCGCTGTGCTCCTTGGCGATAACGGCTTCCTTGATGGCGTACATGCAGCACACCGAAGAACAGTAGGAATTGTCGCAGCGGTTCAGGTCGCGAGAACCGACGCACTGGAACCAGGCGATCTTCTGCGGCTCTTTGTGGTCGGAAGGCCGCACGAGATGGCCGCCCGTAGGCCCGGAGGCCGACAAGAAGCGCTCCATTTCCATGGAGGTGATCACATTGGGGTTTTTGCTGTAGTTGTACGCATCGAATTTAGATGGATCGAAAGGTTTGAACCCGGGCGCCAGGATCACGGACCCCACTTCCAATTCGATCTTTTGCGGCTGTTCGGCGTGGGTCTCTAAAGTCACCGCCTGCGGTTTGCAGGCTTCGACGCACTGGTAGCATTCGCAGCAATAGCCGCAATTGAGACAGCGATGGGCCTCCGACTGCCCTGCGGCTTCCACGTAACCCAGTTCGACCTCTTTGAAGTTTCCCCGGCGATCAGCCACCGGCAGGGCCGGCATCTTGGTGCGCGCGGTGGGGGTGGCATCGGCCGGGATCGGCCGATAAACGGGGTTTTCCTTGGAGATCGGCTCCCGGTCGGCAGCCATATCGCGCTTATCGAAATAACGCTGGATCGACTCGGCGGCCTCTTTTCCGGCGGCGATGGCGCCAATGGCCACCCAGGGACCCGTCTGGAGATCTCCACCGGCAAAAACCCCTTCACGCCCGGTGGCATAGGTGACGGCATCCACCTCCATGGTGCCCCACCGCGTGGTGTCCAGACCGGCCACGTCCGCCAGGGCGGAGAGATCCGGTTTCTGACCGATGGCCGGAATGAGCTGATCGATGTCGATCTCGTACTCGCTGTGGGGGATGGGAGTCGGTCTCCTGCGACCGGAAGAGTCGACGTCGCTAAGCTTCATGCGGATGCAGCGCAGGCCGACCACCCGACCGTCTTCGACCAATACTTCCTGGGGCGCGGACAGGTAGGTGAGGTTGACGCCCTCGTCCTCGGCGGCCTGAATTTCCTCTTCCCAGGCGGGCATTTCGGCCCTGGAGCGCCGGTAGATAATATTGACCGTCTCGGCGCCCAGGCGAACCGCGCAGCGGGCCACGTCTATGGCCACGTTGCCGCCGCCGATGATGGCGACATTTTTACCGACGTCGGCCTTGCCGGTCAGATTGACTTCTCTGAGGAAATCGACGCCCTGCCGAACCCCTTTCGATTTTTCTCCCGGTATGCCCAAATTGATGCCCTCATGGGCGCCGATGGCGATGTAGACCGCCTTGAAGCCCTGCTCGAAGAGATCATCCAGCGATAAATCCGGTCCGAAGGGCGTGTTGGTTTTAATATCGACTCCCAGATTGGTGATCAGCTCGATTTCTCTGTCGAGAACCTCTCTGGGCAAGCGATGTTCCGGAATGCCGACCCGCAGCATGCCGCCCGCCTGGGGCAAGGCCTCGAAAATCGTCGACTTGATTCCCCTGCGGACCAGGTGATACGCCGCCGAGAGCCCCGCGGGGCCCGAGCCGATGATCGCCACCGTTTCCTTGCGCGGCGGCAGACACTTGATCTCCACTTCCCGTGGGTCCACCTGGTCGGCCGCCAGTCGCTTCAGATCACGGATGGCCACCGGATCGTCGACTTCGCAGCGGCGGCAGGCGTCTTCACAACCGTGGGGGCAGATGCGTCCGAGAACCCCGGGCAGGGGCAGATCTTCCATGATAATTTTAAGGGCCTCTTTATATTTCCCGGCCCCCACCATCTGCACATAGCCCTGCACGTTTAAGCCTGCCGGACAGGCCAGGCGGCAGGGAGCCTTGTCCATCTTGTGCACGGCAAAAGCGCCGGGGATCGCCTGGGCGTATTTCTTGTAGATGGCTTTGCGGGCGGAAAAACCGTGGTCGTACTCATCGGGAAGGGAAACCGGGCAAACCTCGATGCAGTCGCCGCATGAGGTGCACTTTGCCGGGTCCACATACCGAGGGGCTTTGTTGATCGTGACCTTAAAATTTCCGGGTGTTCCTGATACCGTTTCAACTTCGGCACAGGTGATCAGATTGATGTTGAGATGCCGGCCGACCTCGACCAGTTTGGGCGAGATAATTCACATGGCACAGTCGTTGGTCGGAAAGGTCTTGTCCAGTTCACTCATCACGCCGCCGATGGCGGATGATTTTTCGACCAGGTGAACCAAGTAGCCCGAATCGGCCAGATCCAGAGCTGCCTGCATTCCGGCGATGCCGCCACCGACGACCAAAGCTGATCCAACAGGTATGTTCTTGCTCATAATATCTATCCTGACCCTTTTGATGCCGACCTTGCACGCTGAGACGAAAAACACGCGATACGCCGGCGGATAAAAGTTCAAAAATAAAATATGCTTGGCGCGAGCGGACCGATCAAATTTGCGCCGATTTGCCAAAGGAGTTATATGGCATAACGTCGAAAGTACTGTCAAGGCATTTGTATCTGAACATAACGGCTGCTGCACGACAATGTAAACCTACCGGTGGCGAACGCAGGCTATGTCCTCGACACTAAGCACAACTCAGTACACACATTTATAAATACGATGGCGTATTATTGACAAATTAGTATGCATTTGATATCGTCCTCCAAAACAAGAGGAGGTGCTATATTCCAAGAAAAAGCCCTTTTATCATAGAGCTTGCGCCACATGAGAAAAAGGCCTTGCTACAGATCACACGGAAGTATACGTCACCATATTTTGAAATCGTTCGCGCTAAAGCCATTTTGCTCGCTGCCGAAGGCATGGAAAACAAACAAATCGGTGAACGCCTCGAGATGCCGCGACAGATCATCAGCAAGTGGCGCAAACGCTTCTTTGAAGAACGCTTGGCCGGTCTCCAAGATCGTCCAAGACGCGGGAGACCGAGTCGTTTTTCCCCCTAAAGTGGTTATGGAGGTTAAAGCTTTGGCTTGCCAGATGCCTGGCCAAATACACCTCCCCTTTTCTCGGCTCAGCAATGCTGACATTGCCCGCGAAGCTTTTAAAAACGGTATTGTGGCCTCCATCAGTGGCGCTAAGGTTTGCGCTGGTTGAGCCAGGATGCCATAAAACCGTAGCAATATCGCAGCTGGATCTTTCCTCGCGATCCGGATTTTGCGCCAAAGGCCAGCCGTGTTTTGGATCTCCACCAGGGCCTTTGGAACGGAAAACGACTGCGGCCCAATGACTTCGTCATCAGTGCAGATGAAAAAACCAGTATTCAATGCGTCTAACCAACGGTGTATGATCAAAGGGTGAATTGCAATGTAGATGATTCTATGCTAGTGAATCCCAATTCGAAAGGGAGATGCCCTGTATGCCGAAAAAGGAACCGCACATTTTCATAACCGACAAGGCGCCCTCTCCGATCAACATCGGTCTCGTGGGCGGGGGTGATTTGTGTCTTGAATTGCTGAAGAAAATGACATTTCCTTCAGAAAAAGGCGATGTCGGAGCCCGCATACGGACCGTTGCCGATTGGGATGCGCAGGCCCCCGGCATGGTCCTGGCCCGGAAACTGGGCCTTGAAACCGTAGAGGATTATCAGGACCTCTGTGATCCGAAATTCGACATCCGGCTCATTATCGTTCTGGTTCCAGACAACTTCATTCTGTGGGACATTCTCAACAAGCGGCCGGCCCACATTCGGGTCCTGGCCTTCGATGTGTTCACGCTTTTCTGGCAAGCCATCGGCATCGAAGAAAGAAAATTGCGGGAGCGCAACCAGGAGGTTGAAACCATTCTAAATGGTATCGAAGATTTTATTCTGGTTCTCAACCCGGACATGGACATCATCGAAGTCAATGAAACCTTTTTAAAAAAGATGTATTATACCCGGGATGAGGTGATCGGACGCAAGTGCCACGAGGTGTTCCGGAAAACAAACCTGCAGTGTAGCCGCGACGCGGTGGTCTGCCCCCTGAACGAGGCCATCCGCAACCAGCGTCCCAGCCAACGCGTCATGTCAAGGGTCAACAAGCGCGGCGAGGATCGTTACATGGAGGTCACCATTTACCCCATCTGGGAAAAAGGCGGCAAGTTATCCAAATTCATCGAAGTCAGCCGCGATATCACGGATCGCAAAAAAGAAGAGGAAAAAATCACCCGGCGCCTGGAACAGATGGTGGCCGAACGCACCCGTCAATTGAAGGAAACCCACGAGAAAATGCTGCACCAGGACAAGATGGCGTCCCTGGGCAAGCTCTCGGCGTCGGTCGTGCATGAGATCAACAACCCCATCGCCGGGATCCTCAATTTAATACTGCTGATCAAACGGTTTTACGCCGAAGAAAAAATCACGCACAAAGAAAGCGAGCGCATCGCACGGTACCTGACGCTCATGGAGACCGAGACCCGCCGCATAGGCCGGATTGCGTCCAATTTGCTTGCCTTTTCCAGGCAGACCAAAATTGAACTGACTCCCCTGGATTTGAACCGGCTGGTGGAGAAAACGCTCATGGTCAATTCAAACCTGCTCAAAATACACAACGTCAAGGTCGAAAAGGACCTCGACCCTCACATACCGCAGATTGTCGGATCCGAAGATCAGCTCCAACAAGTCTTCATGAATATCATCTCCAATGCCGCCGAGGCCATGGAGAGTGCCCAAAACGCCGTCTTGACGGTACAAACCCAGTCTTCGTCCGGAGCGAATGCGGTCGCAGTAGCCTTCCGGGACACCGGCCACGGTATCCCCCGGCAAAACCTGCCGCGACTTTTCGAGCCCTTTTTCACCACCAAGAAAAAGGGTAAAGGCGTCGGCTTGGGTCTCTCGGTGGCCTACGGAATTGTTCAGGAGCACGGCGGCGCCATGCGGGTGGACTCAAAGGTCGGGGTGGGTACCGTCTTTACCGTTGAGCTGCCTCTGAAAAAGCGGACGGAGGAATCGCAAGCCGGGGGTGGAGACCCAAATGAACAACACCAAGATTCTGATTGTCGATGATGAATTGATCATGCGTGAATCCCTGGCCGGCTGGCTTGAGCGGGATGAATACAAAGTGGACGCGGCCGCCAGCGGAGAGGAAGCGTTGAAAAAGCTGACCCAGTCACGTTTTGACATCATGCTGGTCGACATCAAGATGGAAGGGATGAGCGGCCTGGACGTCCTGCGGCGGGTCAAAACCGACGAACCGGATGTGGCCGTTGTGATGATTACCGCATACGGCTCGATTTCCACGGCCATCGAAGCCATGAAAAACGGCGCTGATGACTACCTGCTCAAGCCCTTCGATCCAAACGAATTGGGGATATTGATCGAGAAAATCGTCGCCCAGCAGGCCCAGGCGCGAGAAATGCTGTACCTGAAAGAAGCCAGCAAAGAGCGCGCCCGCTTCGAGAGCATGATCGGGCAGTCCGGATCCATGCAGGCCATCTTTGAGCTGATCATGGATGTGGCCGCCACGGACAGCACCGTGTTGATCACCGGAGAAACCGGTACCGGCAAGGGGCTGGCAGCCAAGGCCATCCACTCCAACAGCCCCCGTTGCGAGGGCCCTTTCGTGACCGTCAACTGCGGGGCCATTCCGGAACACTTAATGGAAACCGAACTCTTCGGTCACCAAAAGGGTGCTTTCACAGACGCCAAAGAAACCAAGAAAGGGCGCCTGGAGCTGGCCCATGGCGGCACCCTTTTCCTGGATGAAATCGGTGAAATCGGTATGCGCATGCAGATCGATCTGTTGCGGATCCTGGAGGACCATGTTTTTTATCGCGTGGGCGGCACTCAACCGATCGAGGCCGATTTCCGTGTAATCGCCGCCACCAACCGGAATCTGGAGGCGGCGATCAAAGAGGGCCTATTTCGAGAAGACCTCTTTTACCGGCTCAACGTGATTTCCTTTCGCATGCCTTCACTGCGGGAGCGCAAGGAGGACATTCCGCTGCTGGCCGACCATTTTTTAAACCGCTACAGCCAGGAAACCAACAAGCCGATTGACGGCATCCAGCGGGCAGCAATGGATGAAATGATGCTCCATGATTGGCCCGGAAACGTCCGCGAACTCCAAAATGCGATTGAAAGAGCGATCGTGATCGGAAAACATCGCAAAATCCGATCGGAAGATTTGCCGTTTTATAGCGCCCAACAAATTGCCCTGCCACCGGACGACTCCCTCAAAGAGGTCGAAAAGTTTCACATCCAACGGGTTCTGGAGCAAAACGATTGGAATATCGCCAGATGTGCGAAAATCCTCGATATCGACCGCACGACCCTTTACAGTAAAATCAAACGGTACAACCTCCAAAGAGAAGATTGACGAGCCGCCTTTCCGCATACAGCATTCTCATCGCACCCATCGGCGTGATTGACCCGGGGTTGTGTGGATCGGTCGCTAGAGAAATCGAGCGGGTATTCGGTTGCCGGAGTGAAATCAAGCCGCTGCTGGCGGATGTCGACTTTGCACTGGACCCGGTTCGCCGGCAGTATCACTCAACCGTGATTCTGCAAAAGCTCGCCGCAATGGCGCCGGATGGCGCACTGAAGATCATCGCCATCACCCAGGTCGACCTGTTCATTCCGATTCTCACTCACGTTTACGGCGAAGCCCAACTGGGGGGCAAGGCCGCCATCATATCCACCTATCACCTGCAGGAGGGCCTCGATGCCGCAGCTACCAATCCGGCGATGCACTGCCGTCTCGGCAAAGAAGCCGTTCACGAACTGGGCCATACTTTCACGCTGCGCCACTGCCCGGAACGGACCTGCATCATGCATTACTGCCGCAGCATACAGGATGTTGACCGCAAGTCGAATCACCTTTGCCGACACTGCAGGGTCCTGCTGCAGGATGAACTCAGCAAGCTCGGATTCACTCTTGTCCAAAACAAATGATCAAAGCACTGAAAGGTCCCCTGAATCGAGTATCGACGGGGTATCGGGGGATCTGGAATGCCGGAATGATGGAAGCGTGGAAAGCCGGCGTATGGGGGAAAAATCTGTACACTGCCACACCCATACGCCATCTTTATGGCTGACAGCCGGGACGATCCTCACCTGTTCGCGTCTTGATCGGTGCCGTGAATGGCGAGACCCGCAGGCTCCTACCGTTTTCCATCAGGAGCGCAGAAAAGTCCGGGTCAAGGTGCGCCAGTCCAGTTGCGGTAATTTCCCGTAAATGTCACTTCCCAGGCGACCGCCGTCGACCGTCAGCGGACCGGCCGCCGCCTCGATGACCTGATACAGGCGTTCCACTTCTTCGGTCAAAAAAGTCGCAGTTTCATCGCTGATCATCAGGTTTTTCAAATCTCGACGGAGGTTGTCGGCATGAACCCGAATGAGCCAGTCTTCCGTGTAGGCGTTACGGTTTTCAACCTGCGCGTCTTCCAGCAGCCGCGGGTTGGTGGCGGTAATAACGCCGCTGACCGGTGAAAGCAGGTTGGCTCTGTTTTCCCCACGGATCAGGCGGATTTCAGACTGGTCCTGATGAACCGTTTTGCCCATCAAGGGCGTATCGATCCGGGAAAAGGGGCCGAACGTGCGGGCTGCAAACTCGTCCAGGCCGATGCGGACGGTGTTTTCTTCTTCGATTTTCACCCAGGCATGGCCGCGATGCAGGTAATAGCCCTGGGGAATTTTGAAACCTTCGATATTGAGTTCCGCTACGGGTTTGACCACCGTATGCACGGTGAATTGATCGTAAAAGAACTGATCGAACTCGCAGTCAACGCAGCTGTAGTCATTCGTGCAGGCCCTGAATTCGATGCGGCCCTTCATGGAGTGCAGGCAGGGCTGTTTCCAAGACGGTAATTCCCTGAGCCGATCTTTCCAGGCCACGATGCGCGCTCTGCGGCCATGCGGCGGTACTCCGCGTTTCTGCAGCATTCGGTTCTCCTCGGCCACCCGCCGCAAGGCTTTGTCGTAACGGCAGGCCGTGCACTGATAGTTGAGCTGGCAGTGTTTGAAGGGAACCACACCGGCTTGCATCCAGATACATGGGTTCTGCCTTGCCCGCGTCTTATGCTCCGATTGCGGCTTTCCCATTTTGAATTTCCTTTGATTGCAGGGGTCAAGCAAAGCGCAGGCCGAATGACCCAATCGGTGCAATGCCTTTTACCGACGCGATGCCCTTTGCTTGCCGCACCAATAAACGTTTAAGTTCTCAGAAACGTTTGGGTCAGTTTCTTCCAGCCGAGATCGGGCAGGATGCCGTAAATGTCTTCCTGCAGATAACCGCCGTCGGCGGCCAAAGGACCCGCGGTTTGCTCGATCATGCTTTCCAGTGTCCGAACTTCCGTGTTCATCCAGTCCAGGCTGTCCACATCTGCCATGAGTTTTTTCATGGTGGCCTTGACGTTCGGTGTCCGCACCATGAACAGCCAGCCTTCGCCGTATGGCTCTTGGTTGGCCAAAGCAGGATTTTCCCGTACATCGGCGTTCACCTCCACGATGACACCGTCGATGGGAGAAAGGACATCGGCCAAGTTGTCTTTGCGCTTCAGCCCCCAGCCCACCTTACCATGGTCGAGTTCCTTGCCCATCAGCGGCAGATCGAGCGCATCGGCGCGACCCAGCAGTTTAAGGGCGAAGTCATCCAGTCCGACCCGAATGCAGCCGCCGCTTTCAATCCGGGCCCAGGTATGGCCATTATGGAAATAATACCCCATGGGAACATCGAATCCCTTGACGCTCTGGATTTCATGCGGGAGGGTGTTGGTTTTCGTAGCCCACACATCTTCAAAATATTGGTCGAAATCGCAGGTGGCACATTTGTAGTCGTAGGCGCAGGCTCGGTTTGGAATTCGCTGGGTGAGACTGTGTCGACACACCCTTTGAAGTTCGGGCAGCGGCCGCATGGCGTCCTGCCAGCTGACCTGTTTGCCCTTCTCCACCTGCAGACGCATGCCGTGATCATATTTGCAGCTGGTACAGTCGTAATAATTGTTGCAGTCTTTGTTCTTGACCACACCGGCCTGCATCCATATGCAGGGGTTGGCCGACTTGGCTTCCTTGTCGGGTTTGATCAACCAGACCTGCCCACCGAGCACCGAGCTGATTTCCCCCGCGGCGCCGACGTCCGTGCGACCGCCTTTGCGGTAGGTGGAACCATATCCCAGTTGATTTCTCAGGCTTCTTTTTGTCATTTTTCCCTCTCCTTATGTTATGTATTTATAGGTTTAATGATGGGCTGTTTTTCTTCTTTTACTTAGCAAGCGCTATGCCAAAACGACTCGCCGCGGCCGATTTTGACATAACTTGTTGAAACTAATGATATCTATAAATGAAGACCGCGGATGTGGCGAATGGTGGTAAGGGGATGACCTGTTGGAATTTCAAACAGCCCGGCATCCGGTCAACCGTCTGCCCGACCCTTAACTTTTTGATTTCATATAATTTTTATAAAATAAAAACAATGTCGGCTTATTCAACACGCCTGTTGAAAAATTCAACACTTCTATTTTTACCCCTAATGTAACCGGCCCATGCACCGTCGGCGTTCATAACCGGAATGGCCTGTTGTAAACCCAATAATAATCTGCATAGGCTGTAAGTTGGCCGTGTTGAATTTTCAAATGGGATACTGTATAGAGCAGTTTGCGGAAATTGTGGTATTCCCTGCAATAAAGCCAGTGGGATGAAAAGGAGGGGGTATAGTGAACATCAACAACTGGGATTGGGAAACCGGCGAAAAACGGATTCCTTTCGAAGAATGGAAGGAGAATTTTCGCTGGGTCGAGGAGCCCTGCGTGAACCCTGATGGGGAAAACATCGCCGCTATCGTCAACGTCGACGAGGGTCAGTTCGACGTTTGTGTCAACGGCGAGCCCTGGGGGGCAGAGTTCGACAAGGCCTGGCACCTGCGGTATACGCCCTCCGGCCGCCTGAGCGTGCTGGTCTCGGAGATGGGGGAGTGGACCGTAGCCGTGGACGGCACCGCTTGGGAGAATAAATTCGGTTACGTCTGGAATCCCCTCTACAGTCGGAACGGCGACATCATCGCGGTGGCGTTCCAGCAGGATATGCAGTACGGCATGGCGCTGAACGGCACGCCCTGGGAGGAAACCTATAGCAACATCACCTATTTCGCACTAAGCCCGGACGGCGAAAAGACAGCGGCGGCGGTCCAGGTGAGTGCGGCGGATTCCGGTGAAGTGCACAAGTTTCAGGAAGGCACCTTTTCGGCTGCGCTGGACGGCAAGGCTTGGGACACCCGGTTCGTCAACGTCTGGAATCTTGCCATCAGCCCGGACGGGCAGCACCTGGCCGCCGAAGTGCGGCTCAACCTGTATGATTATTCCATTGCCGTGGACGGAAAGCCGTGGGACAAAACCTTCAGCTGTGTCTGGGAACCGGTCTTTCACCCGCAAAGGCAATCGGTCATCGCGCCGGTCCGGGTCGAGGGCAAGTGGGCATTGGCCGAGGACGGACAAATGGTGTGGGACCGCCGGTTTCCCCAGCTCTGGCATCAGCTCTTCAGCCCCGACGGCGGCAAGCTGGCGGCCATCGTTGCCGTGAAATACGGCAAGTGGACGGTGGCCGTGGACGCAACCCCATGGCCGGTGGTCTTCAACGAACTGGTCACCGATCTGGTCTTCAACCCGGACGGAAGCCGCATCGCGGCAGTCACCAAGCAGGATGGGAAATACCGGATCGTTGCCGACGGAAGCGTCTGGAAAGACGCATTCGAAATGGCCTGGAAACCGGTTTTCAGTCCGGACGGAAGCCGTATGGCCGCCAAGGTGCAAAAAAACGGCCAATACACCATCGCCGTGGACGACAGGCTGTGGTCACATCAATGTGATGCCGTCTGGGATCCGGTGTTCAGTTCCGACAGCCAGAAGATCCTCTTGAAATCCCTCGAGGACGGCTCCTATTATCGGCGCGTCATACCCGTAACCGATCTTGCAAGCTAGGAGGGGGAAAAATGCATGAGATTTACAATTTCGTCAGCGGTCCTCTGGCATGGCTGGCTTTCATTCTGTTTTTCGGCGGTTGTCTCTACCGATTGGTCCGGTTGTTCATGCTCGTTAAAGAAAAAGAGCCGTTCATCTTTACTTACATGAGCTGGAAATACAGTCTGCGCTCGATTTTTCACTGGATTATCCCTTTCGGAACGGTTAATTGGCGCCGGCACCCGGTTCTCACCGTTGTCACGTTCGTGTTCCACATTGGTCTGGTGATTGCGCCGATATTCCTGCTGGCGCACGTCATTTTATTGGACGAGGCCTTGAACCTCAGTTGGTGGGCGCTGCCGGACGCGTGGGCGGATGTTCTGACCGTGGTGGTCATCATCGGATGTGTCTTTTTTCTGGTGCGACGCCTGACCCAACCGGAAGTCAAATTCGTCACCTCCGCTTCAGACTTCGTGATCCTGACCGTCGTGGCGGCCCCGTTTATAACGGGTTTCATCGCTTACCACCAGTGGATCGACTACCCGGTGATGATGGTCCTGCATGTGGTGGCCGGAGAAGTGCTGCTGGTTGCGATTCCGTTCACCCGGCTGAGCCACATGCTCTTTTCGCCTTTCACCCGCGCCTATATGGGCTCCGAGTTCGGCAAGGTCAGGCATGCCCGCGACTGGTAAAAAAATGCCGGTCATAGGTTATGTGTAGAAACGGATTCACCGGCAATATCCTATCGTTCATCGCCCATTACCGATAAACCGACGTTACAGGAGGAGTCAAACATGACCGAACCTGCAAAAGAAAAAGAAAAAGTGAAAAAGGCCCGCGACGAAGGGATCGAGGTCGGTGCTTCCCGACTGACCCCCGAACGAATCGAAAAAGTCATCAACAGCGTGATCAAGAGTGAAACCGGGGCCCGTTTGAAAACATACGTCGAAACCTGCATCCACTGCGGGTTGTGTTCGGAAGCCTGCCACTACTATCTGTCCCACGACAACGATCCCCACTTTTCACCGGTGGGCAAGGTCAAGCAAACGATGTGGGAAATGCTGAAGAAAAAAGGCAAGGTCGACGCCGAATTCATCAAGCAGGCCGCCGAAATCGCCCACACCGAATGCAACCTCTGCAAACGCTGTGCCCAGTACTGTCCCTTCGGCATCGATATCGCCTACATCATGAGCGTGGTGCGGCGCATCATCCACCGCCTGGGCGTCACCCCTTTGTACCTCCAGGACACGGCGCACAGCCATTCGGTGACCATGAACCAGAGGTGGGTCAAAGGCGATGAGTGGCCGGACACCCTCCAGTGGCAGGAAGAAGAAGCCCAGGCCGAAATTCCCACACTGCGGATTCCCCTGGAAAAGGAGGGGGCCGACATCATGTACTCGGTCATCGCCCCCGAGCCCAAGTTTCAGGCCCAGTTGATCTATCAGGCGGCCGTCATCATGGACGTCGCCGGTGTCGACTGGACCATGCCGGCCACCATGGGATGGGACAACAGCGACATGGCGATGTTCTCCGGTGACAACGAGGTGATGGGACGCATCAAGCGCACCCATTTCGAAACCGCCTTTCGCCTGAAAGTCAAGCGCATCGTCATGGGGGAATGCGGCCATGCGTTCCGCTCGGTCTACGACATGGGCAACCGCTGGCTAGGCTGGGGCATGCCGCCGATACCGATCGTGCATGCGATCGAGTTTTATTACGACCTTCTGAAGTCGGGCCGGATTAAAATCGTCAAGAAATACGACAAGCCGATCACACTGCATGACCCGTGCAACGTGGTCCGGGGCGGCGGACTGCACGAAATGGCGCGCTATATCGCCCATGCCCTTTGCGACAACGTGGTCGAAATGGTCCCCAACCGTGAGCACAATTACTGCTGCTGCGCCGGCGGCGGCGTCATCAACTGCGGCCCACCTTACAAAATGAAACGCATCGAGGGCAACCGCGTGAAGGCCGAGCAGCTCTTCGATGTCAAGGCCCGGGGCGCCGTTACCATGATCGCTCCTTGTCACAACTGCCACAGCGGGCTGCACGATATCGTTCACCACTACGGGGTCGGACTGGAAATCAAATTCTTCGGCGACCTGATCTACGAACTCATGGAAAAACCGGAAGCTGTAGACGTCTAAGGGTTCACGAAAAAATAAGTTCGCAATTTTGGATGTTGAGGCGCCCGACCAGCAAGGCGCGAAAACGCAGGAATATCTGGATATTCCGAGTTTTCGCAACACAGCCGGACGGGATGCATCGGCGTCCAAAATGTGAAGTTATTTTTGAGTGAGCCTTAACTCTGCAAGGAGAAGAATATGAACACGCGCGCGCTTAAGATGATATTCGCAACGGTGGTGGTTTCCCTACTTGTGCTTGTCACGGCGTACTCCCAAGAAGACATGACCCATGTGGACAACAGCGTATACAACAATCCCCAGCGGACACCATCCGTGTTCAACCACGAAGCGCACAACGAGGCGGCCGAGATCGAGGAATGCAATGAGTGCCACCACGTTTACGAGGGCGGCAAGAAGCTCGAAGACGAATCCTCGGAAGACCAGTTGTGCTCGGACTGCCACGCCTTTGAAAACGAGGGTCGGATGCCGGGGCTCACGAAAGCCTTTCACACCAACTGTAAGGGGTGTCACGAGAACAAAAACAAAGGTCCGGTTATGTGCGGCGAATGCCACGTCAGAGAATAGCCGTCGGCAATTTATCAGTCCTTGAAACCGGTGCAGTGCCGCAAGCTGTGCCGGTTTCGATATTTGATACTTGAAACTGAAAAATGGAAACTTGAAACTCGAAACTTGAAACTTGAAACTTGAAACTCAAAATTGGATGACAACTCTTTAAAAAATGCGTCCAGTTTCGAGTATCCAGTTTCAAGTTTCGGTCCACGATCCATCAGATCCAATGATCGACGACCCAAAAGACACGATCAGCCCGAAAAAGCCACCTGTCCTCGTCATCTGTGGACCAACCGGCATCGGCAAGACGGCTGCGGCGGTTGCGGCCGCAGAAGCCTTCGGCGGCGAAATCATCAGCGCCGATTCCATGCAGGTGTACCGTTTAATGGATATCGGTACCGCCAAACCGACCGTTGAAGAACGGACCCGTGCACCGCATCACCTGATCGACGTCGTCGACCCGGATGAAGATTTCGATGCGGCCCGCTTCTCGCGGGCGGCTCGCGAGATTGCCGTTGCTATCGATCGGCGAGGCGCCGTTCCTATCGTCGCCGGCGGCACCGGTCTTTACATCAAGGCCATGCTCTACGGCCTGTTCCGCGCCGAACCACCCGACCCGCTGACCCGGCAGCGGCTCAGGCAGGAAGCGGCCGCGGTCGGCTCAGAAGCGCTGCACCGCCGCCTGGCTGAGATCGACGCGAAGGCAGCCGGCCGTATCCACCCCCATGACACGTTCCGCATCATCCGGGCGCTGGAAACCGCTGCTGCCACGGGAGAGCCGATAACGAACCATCACCGGCGACACGGGTTCCGGGAATCTCCTTTCAGGGTGTTAAAAATCGGTTTGGAAATGGACCGCCAGGCCCTTTACGAGCGCATCGACCGCCGTGTGGACACCATGATCGACGCCGGATTGTTGGATGAGGTCCGAGGCCTGCTGTCAAGGGGCTACGGTGAAAATCTCAAGTCGATGCAGTCCCTCGGCTACCGTCATATGGTCGATTTTACGGCCGGCCGCCTGATCTGGGAAGAGGCCGTCCGCACCCTGAAACGCGACACCCGGCGTTTTGCCAAGCGCCAGCTGACCTGGTTTCGGGCCGACAAGGAAATCGTGTGGAGCGCACCCGAGAACATCCGCGCATTTTTTCCGAAGATCGATGCCTTTCTGCGCAACAATGGTTGATATTGGTAGGTTGGAATGAGCCCAGCGAAACCAAACATCAGCAAAGGTTTTATTCACCCTCTGTTTGGCTTTCGTTTCATTCACCCGGCGTAACCACGCTTCAAGCAGCCGCAACCATTGTATACACTGTCTCTTGTTTAATCCGGAATCAACATTTTTGTTCTTGTAGACGCCAACTTTTACGGCATTATTATCTCTTTAGCTTATGTCGGGGCACTATGGCAGAAATCGGCATTTTATAATCATTGAACCCCTGGCCCAGACCCGGCTTGGAGAGATGTGGTGATAAAAATCAACGTCTATAGAATATGCAAACAATTTCATAGCCATGTCCCATCGCGCCAGGGCGGGCTTGTACCCTAGCTTTAACCTTGAACCCTGAACCTTTGAACCTTGAACCGGTCAGTTTAGTTTACAGTTATGACATCTTCAAATCAGGACTGGTTATTTCATCGGCTGGCGCCTTTTTATGATTATTTGATTCGTAGGCCTCAGGTGAATCGTCTAAAGGCTTTATCTCTATTTGTCCGGCTGATAATTTCGGGCCTCGCGTTGATCGTGATCTTCAGTGACGTTCACGCAACTTCCAATTTGAGTGAATCGCAACTGCTGCAGCTCAAGAGCGGAGCAGTTCTGGTTGATGTTAAGCAAGCCGACGAGCCGTCAAAGGGAATGGTGGAAGCAACGATTCTAATCGATGCGCCGGCAGAAAGCATCTGGCAGATCATGGTCAACTGCCATGAAATCCCGACCTTTGTTCCAGGACTGAAATCCTGCCGGGTTTTGGCGGGTGGTGAGAACTGGGAAATCATACGCCATGAAGTCAAGTGGATTTGGTTTTTACCCAGACTCTCTTACGTGTTCCGGACGGTTTATCAACACAACCGGCAAATCGATTTTGTCAAAATTGAAGGGGATCTGCGGGAAATGAAGGGAAGCTGGCGTCTGACCCCGTTGAATGAGACCGGCCAAACCATTGTGCGTTACAGCGTCTACCTGGACCCTGGTTTTTTTGTCCCCCAATGGGTTGTCAGGCGGTCGCTCAGGGCAGACCTGCCGGCCGTGCTGACGGCTCTTCGCACGGAAGTCCTGGAAAGCCGAAATAGAAAAAAACCATAGGCACGTCTCTATGGCGTTTGAACGGAAAAAGATATCTATTATAATACCGGTCTTAAACGAGGGTAACACCATTGGCGCATGTTTGGACCGATTGAATGGACAAGCCGAGCCCAACGAGATTGTGGTCGTTGACGGCGGCAGCCAGGATAACACCCTGGCTATCGTCCGCACATTTCCGGGGGTCAAATGGCTGCGCGCTTCTAAAGCGGGACGGGGACGGCAGATGAACCAAGGCGTCCGGGTCGCTAAAGGGGATATTCTACTGTTTCTTCATTCGGACACATTGCTGATGCCGGGTGGCCTGGCGATGATTGAAACTCTTTTGGCGCAGACCGGCATTGTTGCGGGATCCTTTTCGTTGCGTTTTGATCATCAGAGCCCTTTTCTGCGACTTTACGCTCGCTTCAGCCGGATCAACCATATACTTTTTACTTACGGCGACCAGGGATTGTTTATGACGCGGCGGGTATTTGAGCAGGTGGGCGGGTTTCCTGAGCTCCCGCTGATGGAAGATGTTGAAATTCAGAAAAGCCTCCGAAAAATCGGACGCTTTGTCAAAATCCACCATCCCGTGGTTACGTCCGCCCGACGCTTTCTTATCAACGGAATCATTCGTCAACAGCTACTCAACACCGTTCTCGTCCTTCTTTATCATGCAGGAGTTTCCCCCATCAGACTCAAACGCTTTTACCATGACGATTAAACCGCATTGGCGGAGCAGCGAATGCTTACGGGAACAATTGGGGTCCGCCAACCCGCCTACCCCAAGACATGTGAACATCCCATTGGCATAGTGAAAAAATACACGATGCCCCGATTATTCCATTACCAGGTTCTCAAAATACATTCTTCTATAAAGCGGTCCGATAGGTACTGGTTC
>Ga0316187_10001658_pt1 | contig 19371 bp, 21 predicted proteins | sample CroRivburrow1_MG_FD_204927 | JGI IMG/M metagenome (GOLD analysis project Ga0316187, IMG submission 204927) | Coastal sediment microbial communities from Maine, United States - Cross River worm burrow 1 | ecosystem: Environmental > Aquatic > Marine > Coastal > Sediment | place: USA: Maine...
CTTCCTGCGTGATGTAACGGGTCTCACAGCGTTCAACCTCGTAGCCGCGGGCACGGCCAGAGGTGTAGCCGGCATGTCTCACGCTATTGCGATGACTGGCGTCGTGCGCCACGGCCGCGCCGATCAGGGTGCCAAGCACGGTCATCGCGTCGCGGCCTCTGCCGCTGCCGAACTGCCGGCCGACGACACCGCCGACGACACCGCCCGCGATGGTCGGCACAGCGGAGCTTGTCCGGTGCCTGTAGCGCGGCTCGGGTTCGTATTCGACCTCCGTCCAGCACTCTCTCTGTGGGACCTGGTAGCTCACGTAGCGGTAGACCGGTTCGACGTCCACCACCTTGGCGTATTGATAGCCGTCGTGGCCGGCCAGGGCCAGGGACGGTAACGCGACCGCTGCGGCGGCCGTCATCAGGATGAGAGTCTTGCGGATCATCTTCATGCTCCTGTTCTGCTATCCGTTGAGCCGGGACTTCCCGCCTCGCGATTCCCAGATTACTCACCTGGCCTGAACGGAAGCTGAACGCGGACGCGATCTCGCGCGGGCGCGGCGCAATCCCTGTCCCCTGCCAGTCAGCTGCGCCGGCCGTTCAGCGTCCGTTCAGGTTGGTGGGATTACCTTCCTATCTCAGCGACAGGAAAGGCCCGCTGGGCCATGGGAGGCTTAGATGAAACTGACAGATCGATGCCGGAGCGGCCGCGACCTTGCGCCGGCCCTCGCCATCGCATGCATCATCGCGACCGTACCGCTGCTGACGGGCGCGGCCCGTGGGCCCTCGCTCCAGCTCTTTCCGACGACCGTACTGGAGGACATCAAGGAGACCGGCCAGGTGGCGGAGGAGATGGAGAGTGGCCTGCAGGACATCATCGCCCGTCTGGACCGTCAACAGCAGCTCCATGTGCAGAGCAAATGCGAGGGCGCGACGGACGATCCGGGTTGCGCTCAGATCTCGAGACAGCTCGGCACGACCTACATGGAGATGCTGGAGACCATGTCGCAGCGGCTCCCGGATATGGAGCGCGCGGTCAACAGTACTCGCGATAGCCTGGAGACGCGCCTGCGCGCCGAACTGGGACTGAAGATGACGCCATGGACGCTTCAGGAGACCTTGCTCGGCCAGCAGCCGGAAGGGTCGCCGAGCGTCGAGCCAAAGCTGCGGGGCAGGTCCGGGCTACGACTGTCCCAGCGCTTCCGCCAGTACTACCAGCTGGTGGCCCAGTCGGGCCGGAATACAGAGCATTCACTCGCCGTCGTTGCCTCGGATATCTACCTGGACATGGAGGAAGCGTCGGTATTGATCGCCCAGACGCGCGAGGAGATAGGCCGCGCGACCCTGCTGGAGGAGCTCAACCAGTCTTTCGGCGTCATCACGCCCGAGATGCAAGCCGTGGTGGATGGCGTGAAATCTATCCTGTTCGGTGAGGCCGGGCAGGTCGTCGAACTCGCAGGACCGCCCCCGGGCTCTGGGGAAGTGGCCTATCAAAGTCCGCTGGAATGGTGACAAAGAGGTGAATGTCATGAGGAAAACTGCAAGATCCGCTGCTGCGATCGCAGCCCTGCTGACCGCGCTCTTCGCTGCCTCCGGATGCGCGACCACGCCTGCCTCACAGTGCGAGCTTTCCGGGACGCGGGATCTGGGGGCATCGATAGCCTCCGCCAAGTCGCGTCTGGGAGAGGGCTGTGTTGCGCACTTCGATCGCTATATGGACCAATTGATCGACGTGGCCGCCGGCGATCCGACCGCCGACAACAAGCAGGCGTTCAGCGACTTCCTGCTGTGGACTAGCGACCAGGGATTGCTCAGCCGCCGGCAGGCCCAGGAAACCTGGAACCGATACTTCAACATCAAGTTCGTTTCGCTGCGCGGCGACTACAACAACTGCGCCCAGACCTGTCCCGTCAAGGCGCGCGTCATGGCGGACATGGAAAGCGAGCTGGCGGACAAGGAACGCGGTCTGCTGCAGGCGGCTCTCGACCAGGAGAGTTACTACCGGGCCGACAGGTTACTGAAGGAGACCGAGCTGGTCCTCGAGGCCACCTGCCGCGCCTGTGCTGCCGGCGGCCGATAGGAGCCGGTGATGGCGGGTCGACCACGCGAGTTTCTGATCGGCGCCTCGGCCGGTGTGGTGACGTCCGTTGTCGTTGCACTCCTGGTCGCGATGGCGTCGGGCGGTCCTCCAGCCGAGAACCTGCTGACCGATGTCAATGAGGCCCTCGGACAGGCGGTGGTGTGGCTCTGGCACAATCTGGGTTACTCGATCCCGGCGTTCCTGTTGTTGTTGCTTTTGTTCGCCGTCAGCCTGGCGAATCTCCGCCGGGCGATCGCCAACGGGGCGGCGGCAGAGACCGTGAGACAGGCCGATCATCTGTCGGATGTCTGGACTAGCCTGTTCTTCGGTGTGGGCGTCATCTTTACGGCGATCGGCATGCGCGGGGCCCTGGTCGAGGCGCTCTCAGATAATGCGTCCGGCGGTGTCCAGGTGCTCGAGCGCATGGTCGACGGTGGCATCCTGCTGGCACTCTCCACGACCATCGTCGGAGGTGTCGGTGGCTACCTGATGCGTGCCTGGAAGGCGCTAAGTACCGGTGCACAGCTCGCTCGTTACTACGAGCGAGAGCAGAACAGGGATCTGGCCGCACTGCGGGCCAGCGTCTCAGGCATCGAGCGGCGCCTGCACCCGCCGCAGAGCGGGATGGGTGAGGGCTGATGCAATCCCGATCCTCCATCGGTGGTGGCGGTCCGGCAAGTCTGCCGGACACGGAACTTCAGGCTGACGTCATGCGCTTCGTGGCCATACTGGCCCTCTGTCTGGTAGCGATATCGACACTGGTGGAGCAGTCACGCCAGCCAGCAGAGCCAACTGCGGTCGCGCCGATTGCCGTCGCAAAACAGTCCGTCGCTCCGCTGAACGACCCGGCCGAGCCGGCTGTTACGCCATCGTCCGAGCAGATCCGGGAGCCTGCAGACAGCCACGTGACACCGGCGCCGGCACCAGAAGCTGCCGCCACCCGGCCCGCAGTCGTGCAGCAACGGATCGAGCCCGTGGAACGCGTCCAGCCGGAGCCGTCGGAGCAGGGGCTGCTGCTGCGCTTTGCTTCCGACGCCGCGCTGCTGCGCATGGTCTCCCGCGGCGATGCCGCGGTCTTCGTTGTCACAGCCGCAGGGGCCAGCCGGCTGGACCTCCGGCGTGGAGTCGACTTTGTCGTGTCGTCAGCACCCGAGTCCTTCTACAAGATGGCCCCGCAGACGATCCCGGCGCTACTCCGCGCCAGCTACCCGGGTCCCGACGACGCCTTCTGGGGCGTCACTCTTCCCGGCAACACGGTCACGGCGCTAGGTGAACACGTGGCACAAGGCGGTGGCGGTGTTCTGGTGATCGACGCCAGCGGCGGCGTGACACGGGAGGCTGTCGATGATTAGAGCACGCCCGATGAGCCTGTTCGCCGGTCGTCTTGTGGCCGCGGCTCTGATGCTACTGGCCGGCCCCGCGCTGGCCGCCAGCGACCTCGAACGATGGTTTGACGACGAGCTGACGCCCTGGCTGACCGAGACCATGGCCACCCATCCCCGCTTCAAGGGTGAGACCGTCCGCGTGACAGTATTCGACGGCGAGGATGAGCACCCCAGGCCAGACCTGCTGTCGACCGATCTGGCCGCCGGCCTCGAGACGGCGCTGAGCGGCCAGTCCGGCGTGAGGGTGGCGTGGAAACCGGCTCCGCCGGACTTCCGACCGGGTTCAACTGCTTCGGAACTGCACTGCCGACCGCCGGAGGAAAGCTACCTGATCGTCGTCGATACGACGCGGGTCCGAGGCCAGCAGGTGCGTGTCAGGGTGCGGCTTCTCGACCTCGGAGAACGAAGCTGGGTAAGCGGGACGTCACGTCAGTGGAGCGGCCCGCTGCAACCCAGAGAGAACAGTCGACTCGAGACCCGCGGTGTCCGTGACGACCTGAGAGGAAGGCGTGGCCTGCCGTTCACCGCCGGCCAGGAGGATCTGCTGGCAGCCGGGCTGGCCCGCAACGTGGCATGCGCCTTGCTAGCTCATCCGGCGGACAGGCCGAGCCTTTGGGTCGGCGCGCACACGACGCAGTCCGGGGCGCAGTCCGTCGCCACTCTCGTAGCGCAATACCTGAGTCGACTCGGACTTGTGCGTCAGGCAACAAGCGAAGCCGAGGCCGACCTGGTGATGACCGGCGAGCGTCACGTTATCGATAAGGATCTCGCCCAGATATGGATCGGTCTGGCACCCGCTCAGTCAGTCGACGAGATGCCGAGCATCCGGGCGTCGGCATACGCTACGGCATCGCCGCCAGGCCGGTCTCCAGCGCCGAGTCCGATGCCGCCCGGGCCGGCCGCACTGGACGAGGTCCGGTTCGTGTTGCTCAAGCGGCGTTGTGCCGGCGATTCCTGCGAATCCCCGCTGCAACCGGCCCTGCAGGTCCGCAAGGTCGGGATCCAGCGGCTGGAGGTTTTGATGGTGCTCGGCGACGGCCGCCTGCAGCGGCTGGACTCGCAACGCTGCGGGCCCGCACGGTTTGCCGCCGATGGAGACCTCATCCACGTGCCGCTGCCGCCAAACCCCGGCGACCAGCGATTAACCGTTTTCGCTATCGGAGCACGGACCACACCCGCCGCGGATGCCCTCGCAGCTGAGATCGCCACGGTCCCGGCGAGCTGCGATCCCATGCGGCTGCAAGACGCCGCGGCGCGGGCTCGTCTCAGGACGTTGCAACGCGGCCTGGGCGACTTCGCTGACCAGATCGTCTGGCGTGGCCTGCGCACCCCCCCAGCGGACGAGATCCGCATGGCCGGCAGTCCGTGATGGGCGTAGGGAGGACAGCATGCGATTGTTAGGGTTTCTGACAGGCACGGTGCTCATCGGCATCGTTGTCTATCTGATCAGTGGCGGCCCGGTTATCGAGTACCCCGCTGCGGCTGACACAGCGGCGATCGGTTCAGTTGCCCCGGCAGCGCGGGCGCGACCCGAACCTGCGGGGGGCACGGCCGCCCCCGGTGCGCAGGCATCTGCCCCGATCCCACAGCCTTGGCCGTCCGCGGAAAACGTACCCTCTGAGCCGGTGATCGAGGCACAGCCCGCCGGCGAGCCAGGCGATCTGGCGGCGACAGATGGATCTGCGGCTGAACAGGAGATCCCGCAGCCGTTGTCACCGGATTCTGACGCAGTGGCCTCGATGGCGAGCCAGACCGCATCGACTGCGGACGATCTCCAATGGGAGACCTTCTTCACTGCGTTTCGCAGTCAGGCCTCGGCCAGTGGATTTGCTCGGCACCTACAGTCGGCCACCGGCAGGGATTTCAGGGTGCACAAGGCCGGACCAGGGAGATACCTCGTCTCTTTCCGTATCTCTGCCGATGAGGACCGGGCACAGCGAATCGCGGAGATAGAGTCCATCAGTGGTTTGCGCCTGAAAGGAGGAAACCTGTGAGGGGCAGTCTCGCCCGGGGGTTCGGATGCATGCTGCTGTGGGTGGCGGCTTTCGCGGCCTGGGGCCGGGCGATCGGGCCCGAGGATGCGGGATTGGCATGGCGAGACTTTCTCGCCGCCGAAACGCAGATAGAACCCGCGGTTTCACTGCCTTTCGAGCACTGTTTCCGCCGTGCGGCCGCTGCCCACGACTTGCCGGTCAGCCTGCTCGCCGCCGTAGCCAGGGGAGAAAGTAACTTCGATCCGGACGCCGTGTCGTCTGCGAACGCCCGCGGTTTGATGCAGATACTGTGGCCGGGAACCGGTCGGCATCTTGGCTTCAGCCAGGTGCGGGAACTTCACGAGCCGTGCAGGAACGTCGAGGCGGGCGCCCGCTACCTGAAGGAACTGCTCCAGCGATACGACGGCGATCTGCACCGCGCGCTGGCCGCCTACAATTACGGGCCCGGCCGGATCGGCACAGACGGCGGCCAGATTCCGGACGGGGCCCGGTGGTACAGCGCCTACATCTATCGACATCTGCGCTACGTGTTGGGCGACGGACGGGCGTCGCGGCCGTCACAATCGCCGGCTACAGACGGGCAGATAGAGATCGCGATGTTCAACGCGCCCTACCGGGCCGAATCATTCGTCTCGGTACTCCAGGCGCGTGTGCCCGAGCTCAGGCTGGACTGGTTCCGCCAGGATGTCGGCCGGTTCAGAGTGGTGATGCTGTTCGATAGCCGCGAGGAGTACGACTCCGGGCTCAAGGGCCTGACCACGGCCGGATTCCCGCTGGCGGGGAGGAGACCATGACGGGCACCTGGAGCCGTATCCTGACGATCCTCGGCCTGCTCGTGTGCAGTCTGGCCGCGGGCGAAGAAGTTTTTTACGACTACGCTGTCGTATCCGCCGTCGAAGTACTCAAGGACGATCCTTACCGGGAGGCCGGGGATGCCGGCCCTCGATGCCGTGACGACGGTGCAGCGGCGGGCACGCCGATGCGCGGTGACGACGTAGCCGGCCTGGCGGCTGCCATCGGGCAGGCCCTCCATGAGGCCGAACGCAGCCGGTGCATGGCCGGGGAGCATGCCCGGATCACAGGCTATCGGGTGCACTACAGCTACGCTGGTGCGCACTACACCCGGGTCCTCGGCTTTGACCCGGGAAACAGGATCAGGGTCAGGGTCAGACTGGACGCCGGGCCCTGAAGGGACGCGCCTTTTCAGTTGCGCGAAATGCCTCGTGATCGGCGCCGCTGGTTGATCATGGAACGGAGGCGCCAGGGGAGCGGTCGGGGCTGTCGCCAATGAGCGAGGATCCTGGACGGGTCGATCTTGACTGACTTTGACATCAACGGAATCCGGCTAAAGAGTACGAGATGCCAGGGTACGGCCTTCGTGTTGCGCTTTTTTGACTGTTGAACGCCGAAACGTGTGCGCTGCAGTCAGCGCGGTGGATCAGGCGAGGAAAGGCTCAACCAGGCTGCGGACATCCGCGTGGGCCCGGATTCGCGCACACAACAGGAAGGATCCGACCAGCTTGCGGTGCAGGAAGATCGTCTCCGGCGGAGGTATCCGGAAATGGCCGCTGCGGAAGACCAGGTCCATACCGGCGTCGCGGGCACGCGCGCTCAGGTCGGAGCCGCCGAAGTCATACGTCCCCCGATGCCGCAGCGGCTCGCAGACCATCAGCAGCAGCTCGATAATCCGGGTGACGTGCTCTGGCGGATCGTCCGCATGCAGGTAGCCTATCTCCTGCGCGACCGTTCGCACCGTTTCCATATCATCCGCCAGCATGGCCCTGCAGATCCGCCGATACCGATCAGCGAAAGCCTCGCTGAAGTCCACGGTAGATCCGAAGTCGAGCAGGTCGATGTCGGCGGTCTCCCGGTCAATCAGGTAATTGGCGAAATTCGGGTCCGTCTGCATCACCCGGAATTCGAACAATTCCCTGAACAGCAGGTGATAGAGGGAGGCGCCAACACGATCGCGACGGCGCTGCGGGACCTCGGGGCGGGCAAGGGCAGTCAGCGGCTGGCCGTGGACGTAGTCCATTGCGAGTATTCGCCGTGTGGTCAGGTCGCGGTGTACCCGCGGCACCCGGAAGCGTGGTTCGTCTGCGACCAGTTCACGGTATCTCTCGAGGTAGTCGGCCTCCTGGAGATAGTCAGCCTCTTGCCGCAGCTGGCGCTTGGCCTCGGCGACGATGCCGGAGATATCCATCTGCAGCGGAAGGATGCGTGACAGGCGCAATAGCGTCGCCATGTTGTTGACGTCGCTGTCGACGCTCCTGGCGACCCCCGGATACTGGATTTTCAGCGCCAGTTCCCTGCCGTCTGCGGACCGGACATGGTGGACCTGACCGATGGAGGCCGCCGCCACCGGCTCGTATTCAAACACTTCGAACCGGTCCTGCCACCCTCTGCCGTACTCCCGTCCCAGCAGCCTGTTGAGCTGGGCGACAGGCATGGTGTCGGCAGAATCCCCGAGTATTGCCAGGGCCTGGGCGAATTCCCACGGCAGCACGTGCTCGCTCTCCAGGGACAGCAACTGGCCCAGCTTCATCGCAGCGCCGCGCATGTGCGAGAGCCGTTTGGCCAGCCGTTTGGCGTTGGCGCCGGTCAGCAGCGCACTGACTGCCTGGTCGCGATCCGACGTTGCCAAACGTCGCATACTCTCGACAATGCCCCCTGCCGCGAGTTCGCCGGCGGTGAGGCCGAGTCGCAACATCCTGCCGACCCTCGTGGTCGGCACGCGTGATCTGCGGCGATTCGGGGTGTCCGTCACGTTCCGAGGTCTCGTGCTGCGGCCGACCGCGCCCCGCCTGCCGCGTTTTTCATGCCACAGCTCGAGCAGGCGCGTGGCATAAGTTGGCCGTCGTTTCTCACCGGAAGGCTACTCGTCATTGATCTGTACGCATACCGCCGGCTTTGATCCCACAGGGGTCGCATCGTCGGCGGGTGTTTCGGTGCCGGTGGGGGGTATGGATTCGCTCGCGGACCGGTGGACCACCCGCCGTGGCTCATCGGATTGTCGTGCGGCAAACGGGGCGCGGGCAGATTTGCTGTCCTGCGAATGCCTATCCCTCGGTGAAGAAACCGCAGGAGCGGCTCAGGTCTGAATACCGTGACTGGCAGGCGGTCATCTGCTCCATCAGTTCCCGGTTGGCGTCGATCGCGAAGATCTCTTCGAGCCCGGCGACCGGGCCCGAGAACCAGTATTCGATGATGCCGTCGAACGGATCGGCGCCGCCTCTGATCCTCTGTATCTGGACATTTGCATCGACGACCAGGGTTCGCTTTTTGGTGTAATGATCGGCGCCGATGGCTTCGGCCATGCGCATGACCAGCGAGTCGAGTTCGTCCGACTCCCAGAACCGCTGGAACTCTGCTTGCGAGATTTCGGTTTTCCGTCGAAGGCAGCTGATGAACCGGATCATGACATTCCCCTGGCGCGATTGCGCTCGCGAAGTCTATCAGGTGGGTGGACACTTCTGCGTCGATCGACAATCATCCCTGATCTGGCGCGCTATCGACACATCCGGCTCGGCAGCGGACGCGAATTGGTAAAGACAAACACGATCGGAGCAGACATGAGCTGGCTGAGATCCCCACGAGTCCCGGCGGCCGAGGAGACTCTCCCCGGCAGAACGAAGCCGGTCATGGCCCCGGGTGTCCACTTCGTCAGCGGCCGACCGCTGGGTGGGCCATATCCGCACCAATCGGCCTGCATCACCTTCGGCCTCGGTTGCTTCTGGGGAGCCGAGCGCCGCTTCTGGGAGACCCCGGGTGTCTGGGTGACCGCCGCCGGTTACAGCGGCGGCACGACCCCTAACCCCACCTATGAAGAAGTGTGCTCGGGACGCACCGGGCACACCGAGGTCGTCCGTGTCGTCTATCTGCCCGACGAACTCGCTTTTGAGGACCTGATGGCGGTTTTCTGGGAGACCCATGACCCGACACAGGGCATGCGCCAGGGCAACGACGTCGGTACCCAGTATCGATCCGCGGTCTATGTTCAGAGCGACGACCAATACGCGCTTGCGCAGCAGTCACGCGAGCAATATCAGGATGCCCTGGCCGCCCGCGGATACGGCACCATCACCACCGAGATCGCGCAGCGATCCGACTTCTACTTCGCCGAGGACTATCACCAGCAATACCTGGCAAAGAACCCCGACGGATACTGTGGCCTCGGGGGTACCGGCGTGACCTGCCCGATCGGGTTGCCGGACGTCTCCTCCGCCTGAGTCCGGGATCATTCCGTCGCTGAGGGTCTGGCCGGGGCGATGCCTGCCTTGAGCGCAGACCGGGGCCTGCCGTTAAAGCCAGTTGGACAGCAGGATCCCGGCGACCGCGACCGGACAGACGTAGCGCACCAGGAACCGCCAGGTTCGGTATAGCACTGAGTCGCCCATGCCGAGTTCGTCAGTCGAGTCGGTCCGTGGCATGACCCAGCCGATGAACACGGCGATCAGCAGGCCGCCGAGGGGCAGCATGATGTTCACCGCCAGGTATTCCTGCAGGCCGAACAGGTTGACCTGGGCAAATGTCTCGAAGGCAGCCAGCGGGTAGACGTCGCTCCAGATGTTGAAAGAGAACACGGTGGTCAGCCCGAGAAGCCAGGCCAGCAGGCCGACGATCGGCGTCGTGACCGATCTGCGCATGCCTCTATGCTCGTCCGCCCACGCCACGATGGGTTCCATGACTGCGATGGAAGAGGTCAGGGCCGAGACGATGAACAACAGGAAAAACATGGTGCCGAACAGGGCGCCTCCCGGCATGCCGCCGAAGGCCAACGGCAGGGTGACGAAAATCAGCCCGGGACCGGCGGCCGGATCCAGACCGTTGGCGAACACCAGCGGGAAGATCGCCAGCCCGGCCAGCAGGGCAACCAGGGTGTCGGCGCCGGCGATGATGACCGCGGCCCCGGGGATCGAGACGTCTTTGGACAGGTAGGATCCGTAGGTGATCAGGATCGCCATGGCTACGCTCACCGAGAAGAAGGCCTGCCCCACCGCGTCCAGCACGACGCCTGAGGTGATCTTGGAGAAGTCCGCCTGGAAGAGGAAGTCCAGCGCTTTCGCCATGTCGCCCGCGACTCCCGCATAGATGACCAGCAGGATGAGCATGAAGAAAAGTGCGGGCATCAGGAATTTGACCGCCCGCTCGATGCCGCCCTGGAGACCTTTGGCCACGATAAACAGGGTCACCAGGATGAAGATGCCGTGCCAGAGGGCGAGCTTTACCGGAGAGGCGAGCAGGGCGTTATAGATTGCGTTGACCTGTTCTCCGCTGGCGCCGGTGAAGACGCCGGTTGCGATCTTCGGTACATAGGCGAGCGCCCAACCGGCGATGACGCTGTAGAAGGACAGGATGATGAATACCGCGGTGACGTTGAGGATGCCGAGCCAACGCCAGGCCGGGCTGGCCGAGGCAGATGCGGCCAGCTTCTGAAAACTGCCCGGGGGGCTCATGCGGCCGCGACGGCCGATGAGCAATTCCCCCATGACGATCGGGATGGCGACCAGCACGACGGCACCCAGATAGACGATGACGAATGCGGCTCCGCCGCTGACGCCGGCGGTGTACGGAAATCGCCACAGATTGCCCAGGCCCACGGCCGCGCCAACGGCCGCCATCAGAAACACCAGTCTCGAGGACCAGGCCTGCTGTTCTTCAATCTGCCGCATGGCGCCTCCCCACGTCCACAGCGATGCAGCCTGATGATAGCGGACCCGGATTGCAGATGTGTCAACCGGATCGTCGCCGATGCGTTCTACACCCAGTGAGCTGCAGCAATTGAGATTTGACCATGAACACGACCTCGACAGCCGCATTGATCGTCGGCTTCTCCCTGTTGATCGCTGTCAGCGGTTGTGCCCGGGGGCTGGGCGGTGGCGATTACAGCCGCCGCGACGCGCGCCAGGCATACCGGGTCCAGTACGGCGCCGTGGTCGCAACGCGGCCCGTGACCATCGAGGGTGAATACACCAATCTGGGTACCGTAGGCGGTGGGGCGGTGGGATACAGCCTCGGCCGGGTGATCGGCGACGGCGATAGCTCGCGGGTGGCGGGCGCGGTGGGTGGCGTCGCCGGCGCCGTAGCGGGCCGCGAGGTGGAGAAGGCCGCAACGACCGAGGCGGGCCTCGAGATCACCCTGGACATGGATCGTGGCGACACCCTTGTGATCGTGCAGTCTTCCGATGTGGGGTTTCGCGCCGGTGAGCGGGTACGCGTGCTGTTCGGCGGCCGCAACGAGGCCCGCGTTGTGAAAACCCTCTGAGCCCGGCGCCGGTCACCGGACCGATCACGCTCGCCTCTGGGACCGCCGTGGCAGCGGCTGGGCCTGTGTGTGCGCCTGCGGTCAAGGATCCCGGGGGAGAAACCGGCGTCCGTCAGCGGACGACCCCCCCAACGGCGGCGCATCGAGCGATCGGTTCAGCCGGCGAGCCCGGGGCAACGCTGCTTCGGACCTGCTGGGCCCGTGCCCGTATAATGCGCGCCTGTTGCGGAGCGAATCATGGGCACATTGCTTGCCATCAACACGAGCCCGATGACCCGGACGGCGGTGACCCGCCGCCTGGTGGAGACCTTCGTGTCGCTATGGCGTGACCGCTTCACCGCTGGCAGGGTGATCTCGAGGGACCTGGGTGTCGCCCCTCCGCCCCATCCGGACGAGCGCATGTTGACGGCCTTCGCCAGGCCGGAAGACGTTCTCACCCCTGAGGACCGCGCGCTGATGGCGCTGTCGGACGAGCTGGTCAGGGAGCTGGTCGACGCGGATCACATCGTCATCGGCTCGCCGATGTACAACTTCACCGTCACTTCCGGGTTCAAGGCCTGGATCGACATGGTGGGCCGGGCCGGCAGGACTTTCGATTACGGGCCGGACGGGCCGCGCGGACTGCTCGCTGGTCGCCAGGTCTTCGTGCTCACCGCCCGCGGTGGCTTCTACACCAATGGTTCATCCGAGGCGCCGATGGATTTCCAGGAGTCATTCCTGCGCGGCTACTTCGGGTTCCTGGGCATCGACGATGTTCGCTTCATCCATGCGGAAGGGCAGGGCATCGACCCGGGTACGGCGCAAGACAATGAAGCCCGTGCAGTCCGTGAGTTGAAGGCTCTGTTCTCTGGCAACGAAGTCAGGCGTGTCGCCTAGGCGGGACGGTCCTCCATCATGATCCAGGTCGCGACCGGCACGCGTTCACCGGCCGCGGGATTCATGAGGTCAGCAGCAGATCACTCCGCCGCCGGCGACGAAAAGTGCGAATAACACAATCAGCGCCGACGACTACCAGCGGGCGTTGATCCACGCGTTCCAGGCGGGTGATGTCCTCATAGCGCACACTGACGATCTTCCCCGTCGTGATATTAGTGCTGGTGTCACCGACCAGCGCGGTCTCGCGGATCTCTGTCACCCGGAAAGAGATCTCCTCGCCGTTGGCCAGCGCGATCTCCACGCGATCACCCGGCTCGAGTTCCGCCGCGATCCTCTCATGCTTGGACTCGATCGCTTGATGGGAGACGCATGCGGTCATCGTCATGCAGGCGGTCCACAAGACCAGGCGCGACACGGTGCTCCATGCTGGCCGCATTCTTTCCGATGACATGGCGTTGACCTCCCTGTCCCCTGCTCCGGCGCCGCCTCAGGATAGATCGTTGACCCGGGTCGGATCATCCGGCGGCGCATCATCGGGAAGTTATGCCGAACACAAAAAAGGGGGGCAGAGCCCCCCTTGTTGTTCGGTCACTGCTCGTTGCCGGACGGCTAAAGCGCGTGGCAGGTGCCGAGCAGCGAGTAGACAGTTTCGGTGCTTGCGACGGATGCCGCCATGCGGCCGGTGTCCACATGGATGGCCATGTTATAGGCCAATCCGTCCGCCAGCTCCTCCGGCTCTGCATTGATGCCCTGTAGCAGCAGCAATTTGGGAAGGCGGGTCTTGCTGGCGATCTGCAGCGTGGCATAGGTGCCGTCATAGCGACGTCCGGTGAGTTCCATCTTCTTCAGATTGATCTTCATGAAGTCCGGCGCGTTGGTTTCGCTGGGCTTGAGCTCGCGACAGCCCTGGTACAGTTCGCAGGCGTGGATCTCGGTCACCGCGCAGACGATCATTTCATTGACCTTGGTCTCGTCCGCGGCGATGGCGGTAGAGACGCCCGCAACGGTGGCGGCAATGGCGAATACAGATGCTTTGAGATAACCCATTGCGGCGCTCCTAGTTGACCGTGTAGCCGCGGCCTTCGAGGCAGGCGGCGTAGGCTCGGTTGTAGTTGTAGCGCTGCTGCTGGTATTGCTGCGCCTGCTGTTGCGACCATTGGTCCTGCTTGGACCGGTTCGCGTCTTCCTGCTTGTGCTTGCGGTGGTTACCGAAGAGACCACCGGCAACGGCGCCGATCACTGCGCCCTTGCCCCAGTCACCACTGGAGAGGCCACCAACTGCGGCGCCGGCGGCCGCGCCGCCGAGTGCGCCCTTGCCCGCGCTCGCCGTTGGCGCCTCCGAGGTCGGCGGTGGCGTCGATGCCGTCGGCGGCGCCATCGGATCAAATCCGGTCTGCCCCTTGGCCCACTGGTAACACTCGAACTTGTCTTTTTCCGTCTGGTCCGCGCTCTGTCCCTTGGCCGGGTACACGATGACCTCCTGCGCCCAGGCGGTGCCCGCGGCGAGGCATAGTCCCAGGAGGAAAGCGGATATGCGTCTGATGATCATGAGTCGGGTTTCCCTTTCTTTTGCGAAGAATGAGGATCTCGCAGTCTTGCGGCGCGAACCTTCTATGATACCCGACCGAAGCGGATTGTCATGTATCGCCTGACTCGTCGTCAGACGGCTCGTTCTGACGACTGAGCGGAAGAGGGCTGTTGAGAGCCTCCGCCACATAGGCGCCCATATCCTGCTCGGGAAGGATAACGTCGATGTTCCCCAGCTTTCTGAGGATCCGGCCGTGCATCGCATCGGTGCCGCGCGCGATGATCCGGGTCGCGCCGAGTTCGACCACATGCATGGCGGCGATGATGTTGCGCAACGGCTCGTCCCCCATGGCGATGACGACCGCATCCGCGTCGGCCAGATCCGTCGCCTCCAGAACTTCCTTGTCGGTGGCGTCGCCCACCAGCGCCTCGTCCAGTTGTTCTTCGAGAGGCCGCACCGCAGCCTCGGAGATATCGATGCCGGTGACACGATGGCCGTCGGCCGCCAGCCGCTGGGCCAGGGTGGCGCCAAACCGGCCCAGGCCGAGGATGATGAAACGTGATTTATCAGCCAATGTGAATCTCCGCCTCCGGGTGCCTGATTGCGGGACCTTGTTGTCGTCTTGTCATCAGGGTAAAGACTACCAGCGGACCGATGCGGCCGACGTACATGGTCAGCACAACGATATAGCGGCCGAACTCGCCGAGTTCCTTGGTGATGCCTGTGGATAGTCCCACGGTCGAGAATGCCGAGAACGTCTCGAACGTGATATCCAGAAAATCGGCGCCGCCGTTGTGCGGCAGACCTGACTGTTCCGCCGTCAGCATGAAGATGAGACTGGTGACGATCAGCGTGGTACCGGCGATGACGACGACCGCGGCCACGGCGACCGAGTGGGCGCTGATGCGATGGTGGAACAGACCGATCTCCTGGTGGCCGCGCAACCTTCCGAAACCATAGAGGATGAGAACGGCGATCGTCGTCACCTTGATTCCGCCAGCGGCTGACCCGGGGCCGCCGCCGACCCACATCAGCAGGATCAGGACGAACAGGGTCGCGTTGCTGAAGCCGGCGATGTCCAGTGTCGAGAACCCGGCCGTGCGCGCCGATGCGCTATGGAATAACGCAGTCATCGCGGATTGCGCCAGGCCTTGCCCTGCCAACGCGTTTGCATGTTCCAGCGCAAGGATCGCCAGGGTGCCGATGAGCAACAGCACCGCGGAGGCGGTGATGACCAGTTGACTGTGGAAATGCAGCTCCCGCCAGCGCAGCGGCCGCCGACGCCGATGCGTGAAGATGTCGACCAGGACCGGGAAGCCCAGGCCGCCCAGCACCACCAGCATGACGATGGTCAGGTTGACCACGGCGCTGTCGGCCCACGGCGCAAGGTTATCTGGCGATAGCGCAAGGCCGGCGTTGCAGAACGCGGAGACCGAGTGGAACAGGCCCCACCAGGCGGCTTCCGGCACGCTCAGGTCGGCGAGACGATAGACCGCCAGTACGGCTGCGCCGGCGAGTTCGAAGACGAGGGTGACTGTCATCACGCGGACGAGTACACGGCCGAGGTCCTCGTGCAGCCCCACGCCAAGGCTCTCCCGCGCCAGCACCAGCTGCCGCAGGGTCTGCCTGCCGGTCAGCTGAACGACGACCAGTGTTGCGACGGTCATGATGCCGATACCGCCGAGCTGGATAAGGCAGAGGATGATGCCCTGGCCGAGCGCCGAGAACTCCGCCACGTCCCTGACCACCAGGCCGGTCACGCAGGCCGCGCTGGTCGCGATAAACAGGGCGTCGGAGAAGGACATCGGGGAGCTGCCGGCGGCCCGACACGCCGGCAACAGGAGCAACAGCGTGCCGGCAACGACAAGGATGCCGTACCAACCCGCCAGCGCCCGCGCCGGGTAGGTCGCGAGCGCACCCATAAAGCGCCTCATGGTCAGATTCCTCTGCTCTGTTCGCGAGTATAGGCGAGCGTCCCGGTCATCTCGTGACTTTATATTAATATTTACTTATATTGCTATGCCGCAACCGGGCCGAGTCGCCCCGGTGGGCTGTCTCAACAATCATCCGGACGTCACTCAATGCTAGAAAACTGGTCACTGTCACTGGTTGCCGCTGCCACGCTGGCCGCAGCGCTTCCCGCAGAAGCCGGGGAACAGGACCCGGCGCAGCCAGCATTGATGCCGAACGTCGTCGTTATCGGCAGCGCGGTGCCTGATCCGGGTAGCGAGGTCGTGATCGAGGCAGGCGAGCGTCGCGCTCCGGCTGCCGACGGGGCGGATCTCCTGCGCGAGGTCAACGGCGTCTCTGCGGGCCGGATGGGCGGCCGCGGGCTGGAGCCTGTCATACGTGGCCAGAGCCAGGGTCGCCTGAACGTATTGGTCGATGGGGCCTATGTGTTCGGCGCCTGTCCGAATCGCATGGATCCGCCGTCCGCTTTCGCCGCGACCCGGGCATGGGACCGTATCACCGTGCTCAAGGGCGTACAGACCCTGCTGTGGGGCGGCGGCGGCAGTGGTGGCACGGTGATCTACGAGCGCGACGCTTGGCCGGAAAGCCCCGGTGTCACCGCTGGCGCGGGCGCTGCGTCGAGCTCGAATGGCACCGATTACGAGTTTTTCGGCGACCTGGCGCACTCGACAGACACCTATTTCTTTCGGGGTCAGGCGCAGACCAGCGAGGCCGGCAACTACGAGGATGGCGGCGGCGACAAGGTCCGCTCCGCCTATACAGATAGCGCGGCGTCACTGCAGACCGGGGCGACGTTCAATGGCAGGGACAGGTTCGAGGTGTCCGTCGACCTGACCCGGGGCGAGGACATCCATTACGCGGGCGCCGGAATGGACGCCCCGAAGGACGATTCCGATGCTTATCGATTCAGCTATCGTGCGCCCATCAGCCAGGCCGAGCTGAATGTCGAGGCCTGGTACAACACGGTCCATCATCTGATGGATAACTTCAGTGTCCGCCAGCTGACCGCACCGATGGCGATGCGAGTGCCCGCCCGGTCGAAGACCTTCGGTGGACGCGCGCAACTTGAGTTGCCGGCAGGGAATGCCTGGCAGCTTACCGTCGGCCTGGATCACCTGGACAACAGTCGGCATGCGACCCGCTATCAGGGCGGCGATCCACAGCAGGTCGACGTCGTGAATTCATTCCTGTGGCCCGGCGCTGATCTGCGTGAGACCGGTCTGATCCTGGAAGGCGAGCGGTCCGTGGTGAACGGCCTGCTGCGGATTGGAATACGTTACGACCACGTGGAGGCGGGGGCTGGAAAAGCCGACGCCGATCCCGGGCCGGCCATGCTCGGGTCGCCGAACGATCTGTATCGAGCGTACTACGGACGCGGCGCCGCTGATGAGAACGAGGACAACATCTCCTTGCTGGCGCGCTTCGAGCGTCCGCTCTGGCAGCACGGGCCACGGTTGTTCGCTGGTGTGAGCAGGACGATGCGTACCGCCGACGCGACTGAGCGTTACATTGCCGCCAACAGCCCCGCCAATGCCGCGATGCGCTGGGTGGGCAACCCGGGCCTGGATCCGGAGGAGCACCGTCAACTGGACCTGGGTTTCGCCTGGCAGAACCAGGCCTGGCAAGTAACCGGGGCGTTGTTCTATGACGATGTACAAGACTACATCGCGCCCGACCGGGCACGCTCCCAGCCGGGCATCTATCGCGGCGACGGCGCTCGCATCTACAGGAATGTGGGGGCAGAAATTTACGGGGCGGAGCTGGAGGCCCGGTGGCAATGGGTGACCGGATGGCTGGTCGAGTTCAGCGCCGCATATACGCATGCGGACAACACTGAAGACGATCGGCCGTTGCCGCAGACGCCGCCGCTGAACGGCTTGCTCCAGCTCATCCGGTCGAACGATCGATGGCAAGGCGGTGTCCGCCTGCGGTGGGCGGACAGCCAATCCAGGGCTGACGACGATCCCGCGACCGGGAGCGGTCTCGACGCCAGGGAGACGCCGGGTCACGGTGTACTGGACCTGTTCGGCCGGCTCGAAACGCAGCGATTCGGGATCTTTAACCTGGGGATCGACAACCTGCTCGACAAGACATGGGCCGATCATCTGAATCGAGGCAACCAGGACCCGTTCAACCCGGACCCGGTCCAGGTCAACGAACCAGGACGTACTCTGTGGGCTGACTGGAAGCAGCGATTCTAGGAAGGCAGGTGCCCGATCTTGCGCCAGGTGACGCCCGGCCGGTTAGAATTCATGTCCGCTCGAACTGCCAGGCTCGGGACATGAGTACCGCCTCCGCAAGAATCTCCAACAACGCGCGCCGACTGCAGGCGCGCCTCCGCGGACTGACGGGGAAGGCCATCGAGGACTTCCGCATGATCGAGGCCGGTGACCGGGTCATGGTCTGCCTGTCGGGCGGCAAGGACAGCTACACGTTGCTGGACCTGCTGCTGACCCTGCAGCGCAGCGCGCCGGTGGACTTCGAACTGGTGGCGGTCAACCTGGATCAGAAGCAGCCGGGCTTCCCGGAGCACGTATTGCCGGACTATCTGCGTTCTCTCGACGTGCCGTTCCACGTCCTGGAACAGGATACTTACAGTGTCGTCTCCCGGGTCATCCCGGAGGGTAAGACCCTGTGCGGTCTGTGTTCCCGCCTGCGGCGCGGAGCGCTCTACTCATTCGCGGCGCAGGAAGGCTTTACCAAGATCGCGCTCGGCCATCATGCCGACGACATTATGGAGACGCTGTTTCTGAACATGTTCTTTGGTGGCAAGCTCAAGGCCATGCCACCGAAACTCAGGTCCGACGATGGCCGGCACATCGTCATCCGACCGCTGGCCTATTGCCGCGAGCGCGACGTCGGTCGCTACGCGCACGCACGCGAGTTCCCGATCATCCCGTGCAACCTGTGCGGTTCACAGGAGAACCTGCAGCGCAAGGAGGTCAAGAAGATGTTGCGTGGCTGGGAGGCCGAGAATCCCAACCGGGTGGACTCGATCCTCGCCGGCCTCAAGAATGTGGTGCCTTCACACCTGATGGACGCCGATCTGTTCGATTTCGGCGGGCTTACCGGCGAGACCCCGTCGGACTGAGCGGAGCGCGCACGTGACCGGCGGCGTGAGGTCCGGGGATGAGCGGTCTATTCCTCGTTCGCCAAAAGTTGCCGGGCGAATTCCGTGATAGTCGATTCTCTGTCTGACCGGATTTCGTCGCGGAAACCGAGCAAGAACAGTTCACGGATCAGGTGATGACGTTCCCTTGCCGTATCGAACTGCAGTTCTTGCGG
>Ga0316187_10001660_pt1 | contig 19365 bp, 16 predicted proteins | sample CroRivburrow1_MG_FD_204927 | JGI IMG/M metagenome (GOLD analysis project Ga0316187, IMG submission 204927) | Coastal sediment microbial communities from Maine, United States - Cross River worm burrow 1 | ecosystem: Environmental > Aquatic > Marine > Coastal > Sediment | place: USA: Maine...
GCCGTTCGAAGCTGCGTGGGTCATCGCCGAGCAGTGGAAATGCCGTCCCGCTCAGAAAGTCCCTGACTGGTTGCAGGTCGACATGGTCACGCTTCACCTTGCCCGGTTCTGCTGAATAGGAAAGGATGGCACCGCTGTGATCCAGCAGGTAGATCTCGATGCTCGGATTGACCATCATGTAGTGATTGAAAGTTTCTTTCAGGGCTTTCTGATCCAGAGCACCTTCGGTGACCAGCTTGCGTCCGGTGACAAGGTTGCCGGCCAGGTCCCGGTTAAGGCTTTGCAGGAATTCCTGCTGGTAGTGGCGGGTGAGGGTGGCGCTAAGTACGGCATAGAGCAGGCCGATACCGAGCAACAACAGGGTCAGTGCAAGCGCGAGCTTGGCAAACAGCGTGCGTGCTATCATGCGGCTGTTTCACAGAAACGGTAGCCCACGCCCCATACGGTCAGTATGTATTGCGGACTGGCCGGGTCGACTTCTATCTTTGCGCGCAGCCGGTTGATATGGGAGTTGACGGTGTGTTCATAACCCTCGTAATGGTAACCCCAGACCTGTTCCAGTAACTGCATACGGGAGAAAACCCGGCCCGGGTGTGATGCAAAATGTTTGAGCAGATCAAATTCTCGTGCCGTTAGCGTAACTTCGTCGCCGCTGATTTCAACGCGGCGTCTCGCGGCGTCGATCAGGAGGTCGCCAATGTGCAGCGGTGGTTCGGAACTTGTGCCGCTTACCTGCAGCGCCTTGATGCGGCGTAACTGTGCCTTGATGCGTGCCATCAGCTCGGGAATGCTGAACGGTTTGGTGACGTAGTCGTCGGCGCCGGTCTCCAGTCCGAGTACGCGGTCCAGTTCCGACGATTTTGATGTCAACATCAGAATGGGCACATAGGATGTTTGCGCACGAAGTTGTTTACAGACTTCCAGGCCATCCATGCCCGGCAGCATCAGATCAAGAATCACCAGCTGGTAGCTGTTTTGCCGGAACATCTGCAGCGCCTGAATGCCGTCCGCTGCGATATCAGCATTGCAGCCCAGGTCCTGAACATGGAACTGGATGAGCCTGGCAATATCCACGTTGTCTTCAATGATGAGCAGAGTGTATGCCATTACTTTGTTGTTGCAGTGAGCAGGTGGCAGGCAGGCGACCAGTGTGTGACAGAAAAGGGCCTGCCGCAAGAGGCAGGCCCTGTCTGTCTCATCAAGGGTGGACTAATCGTCATCCTCGTGGTGCTTGCGCTTGTTGACCGTTACCACGACTTTTGCCACCGGATTCAGCCAGTGGTGAACGCTGCTGTCCAGGTCACTGATGCCGCCGATCAGGTTCATATCTCCCAGCGTGCCGCGATGCACGTGAACCGTCGTATTGTGTTCGGTGCTGGTGACGCCGCTGGCGCCGCTTCCACCGTTGCCACCAGGGTCTGCCGGAATGCCCGGTACACCCGGAGCGCCGCCGCCGTTGATGATCTCATCGTTGGCTTCGGTACCTGCATCGTAACCCTTTATATAATAGGTATAGGTGCCCCGCTTTTTGGGAATCTCTACCGCATTAAGACCTGCGAATCCATCATTGGTAGGGAGCAGCATGGCGACGACAGACAGGCGGGTGTTGCCTTTGTCGCTACTGAGCCAGGCGCTGGCCGTTGCGCCGGGTGCCAGCAATCCGCCGCCAGGATTTGCCACGTTGTTAGCGCCGGCGGCCGAGAGATCGGCTTCGAGTCCCGATATATTTCCACCTTCCGCCATTGCCTGCAGATTGGCGGATGCAGCCACGCCAGGTTGGAAAAGGCGCGTCTCTGCGTTATGTGCCGAAACCAGTAGTGGAGTAAAATACACGGCATTTGTCAGGTTGGTGATTTCGATAGTCAGGTCCTGTGCTGTTGCCGCCGTGATATTCATGCAGCTTGCCGTCAGCAGGCTGACAAGTAATTTTTTCATTTTAATGATCTCCTCGATAAGGTACTTGTTTTGGAAGAATTTCCGCTACCCGTTTTAGCGAAGGAGTTTCACAAAGCTATCACGTAGAAATCACAAATCTGTCACAGGGCTGTATTACGCTCCCGGAGGAGCAACAAAAAACGATTAAAACGTAGAATTCGATATATTTGGGTGTTAGGCTATACGAAACGTTCAGTGCCGGGCAGGAGAGGGGGCGAAGGGTGCGAATAGCAAGAGACGAAAAAAAAGGGAAATCCTATTTAGCGCCTAATGAGGTTGCCAGATTGTTGATGGTATCACCGGTGACAGTACGGCAATGGGCACAGAAGGGTAACCTGGCTGCGCTGACCACGCCCGGGGGACACCGGCGCTTTCTGCGGCATGACGTGGAACGCTTTGCCCGTGAACGTGGCATCGCGCTGCAACTACCTGAAGGTGATTCATTACGCATCCTCATTGTCGATGATGACAAACAATTGGCTGGTTACCTGGTGGAACTGCTTGCAAACCAGGAGCGGTCGATCAGCACGCAAACGGCACACGACGGATTTGAAGCCGGTGCAAAAGTCCAGATCTTCCGGCCACACGTCATGTTGCTCGACCTCATGATGCCCGGCCTGGACGGGTTCGGTGTGTGCCGCCAGATGCAACAGGATCCCAATACCAAAGCTGTGCGAATTATCGCGATGACCGGCTACTACACAGCCGGGAATGTGCAGCGAATTCTCGCCTCAGGGGCAGAAGTCTGTCTGCCGAAACCACTTCCGAATGACGAATTGCTGGAGGCAATCGGGTTATCCGCTGGTGCACTGGCATCAGTTTGAAGCCATAGGGAACACGGTCGTTCCGTATAAGCCCAGTATAGGGTACTAGGTTAAACCGGCGCTCAGAGGCGCTTTAATGGCCGGGTGTAAATGCCTTCAAATCTGACAGAGTTTGATCCCGCGGCAACGCCGGCCCTGAACCGGCACCGCACCTATGCTGACCTGGTAGTTGCCTACCTGGCGCAGATTGGCGTGGAGTATGTATTCGGGGTGCCCGGCGGTGCTATTGAACCCTTTTTCAATGCGCTGGCACACCAGTCGCGATGTGATTCATCGCAAGTACCGACCGGTCTTGCCCCCAGGGTGCTGTCGCGCAAAACGCCACGCGGTTCCCGCCGCCTGCAGGCGATTGTGGCGCGTCACGAGGCGGGGGCGGCATTCATGGCGGACGGGTATGCGCGTGAGACAGGAAAACTGGGTGTCTGTTGCGCTACCACGGGGCCAGGTGCAACAAACCTGATTACGGGTGTCGCATCGGCCTATGCTGATCACATTCCGATGCTGGTCATCACTGCCCAGACGGCGTTAGCGGGTTTCGGCAGCGGAGCCCTGCAGGAGTCGTCCAGTGATGCCGTGGATACGGTTGGCATGTTCCAGCACTGTACCCGTTACAACAGCCTGGTGTCCCATCCTGATCAGCTTGAAAGGAAGCTGCTTAAGGCAATGGTGTCCGCCTACCGCAAACCTGGAGGACCGGCACATATCAGTATTCCGGTCGATATCCAGTCCCTTGGTGTCGATTCAGGAACCGACTCCTGTGATATCGCGACACTGTTCCGTCAGCCTGAGGTGGTGGACACACAGAGTTTTGATGCACTCTGCCAGGTGCTGCTCAAGGTGCACAGGGTCGTTCTGTTTCTCGGCAACGAGTGTCGCGGCAGTGTCGATGCAATCATGCAGTTTGCGGAGCTGATGGATGCGGTGATTGTCACCACGCCATCCGGAAAGGGCTGTGTCGATGCACACCATCGCCTGTATCGGGGTGTATTCGGTTTTGCCGGGCATTCCAGTGCCCGGGATACTCTGCTGGACAACGAGGTGGAACTGGTGCTGGCGGTGGGAACAAGCCTGGATGAGCTTTCCACCAATGGATGGGATGCAGCGGCATTGTTGAATGAAAAGCTGATCCATATCGACGCGACAATGGAAAACTTTGTTCATTCAACGATGGCCCGCCTGCATGTCTATGGTCACCTGCGAACCATATTCTCGGACCTGGTCCAGGTATTCAACAGCGTCGACCGGCAGGAACAGAAGCTGTTTAACGGTGGTCCGTATTCGCGCGGTCGCGAGGTATCCCGTCAGGCGCTGTCGAACTGGCAGGTGCCGAACAGCAGTATTACCTTTGGAACGCCGAGAAAAGTTGCGCTGGATCAGGTAGAGCACTACCTGTCGAGCGATACCCCCATTAAACCACAGCGCCTTATGTGTGAACTGAGCAGGCGATTTCCGGACAACACGCGCTTTGTTTGCGATGCAGGGAACTGCTGGGCGTGGGCAACCCACTATCTGCATCTTAAAAAGGGTGGTCATTTCAGGATAGGGATGGGTTATGGTGCCATGACCTGGGCGATTGGCGCTGCGGTGGGTACTGCCCTGGGCAATCGGGGTGTACCGGTTGTCTGTATCACGGGTGATGGCAGTTTTCTGATGAGCGGGCAGGAGCTGACCGTTGCGGTACAGCACCGGCTGCCGGTGATTTTCGTGATCCTGAATGACCAGGCGCTGGGTATGGTCAAGCACGGCCAGCGACTGGGCGGTGGTGAACCCATCGGCTTCGAGCTGCCGCCTGTGGATTTCGCCGGAGTTGCGCGCGCGATGGGTGCACAAGCCTTTACCATTCTGCAGCCGGATGATTTTGCCTCTCTGGATATGGCTGCGATCTGTAGCGCCAGTCGGCCGACACTGCTCGATGTTCATATCGATCCCGAGGAAGTGCCTCCCATACAGGCCAGGATGAAGGTATTGCGTTCCGATACAACTGTCGATGGCTGAGGGTGATTCCAGATCCGTCTTTCCGGTCGATTCCCTTGCATTGGCAATTCCAGTGCAAAGGTAAGATCAGTGGCTAACCAGATACACAGGCTGGCGGGCTTGAGTTTGGTGTTGGTGACCACCGTAATCTTTGCGGAGCAACACATCGACAGGGAAGAAGAGTTGATGCTGCTTTTCGGGGACGAGGAAAGTGTCAGCATCGCCACCGGCTCCAGTAAGCCGATTCGCCTGGCGCCGTCAGTGGCAACCGTCATTACCGCCAGTGATATCGAAGCTACCGGCGCAACTGTACTCGATGAAGCGCTGGAAATGGTGCCCGGTCTGCACGTTTCCACTTCATCTAATCGCCTCAATTCCATATTTTCCATTCGTGGTATTCATACCGGTCAGAACCCGCAGGTGTTGTTATTGCTTGATGGCGTTCCCATGACCGAGTTGTTTACCGGAGGGCGTGCTCCGACACTCCGCATACCGGTGGCAGGAATCTCACGCGTGGAAGTAATCCGTGGGCCTGGCTCAGCGGTTTATGGTGCCGATGCCTTTGCCGGTGTCATCAATATTATTCCCAAGAGCTCTCGTGAAATCGGGGGCACCCGCGTGGGGGTGCGTAAAGGCTCTTTTGATACCCGGGATGCCTGGTTGCAATACGGTGGAACAGCGGGTGGCTGGGACGTCGCCTTCAATATGGAGTACAACCGCAGCGATGGTGACGGGGATCGCAGGGTAGGTTCGGACGCGCAGACCACCCTGGATACTGCTTTCGGAACCAGTGCATCCCTGGCACCCGGTTCACTGGATACCAACTATGAAATGCTGAACACCCGGCTGGACCTTGCACGCGGCAACTGGAAGCTTGGCATGTGGGCCTGGATCCAGGATGGTGCGGGGATAGGTCCCGGTGGTGCACAGGCACTGGATCCCAATGGTAAACAGGATGTAAACCAGTATCTGGCGGATGCGCAGTATGGCAATGCGGATATTCTTGAGGACTGGGATCTGGGTGTGCGGCTTACCTACCAGTATCTGGATGAGGATACGGACTTCAAGCTGTTTCCGCCCGGAACGAGGTTGCCGATTGGTGCTGATGGCAATGTCAACTTCATAAACCCGGCGGGGATTGTCGATTTTCCGGATGGTCTTATCGGCGAGCCGGGGGGTAAGGAAACCCAGTATTCTGTGGAATCGACAGCAAGGTATAGCGGGATAGCGCGCCACAATGTTCGACTCGCCGCGGGCTACAGGTATCAGCAGGGACGTTCCAATGAAAGCAAGAACTTTGGCCCCGGGGTGATCGACGGCACGGTATCGCCGATTGATGGCACGCTGACCAATGTCACCAATACGCCCTATATTTTCATAGAGGACGAAGAACGAAAGATATGGTTTGCATCGCTGCAGGATGAATGGGCTTTTGCCAGCGACTGGGAGTTGACGGCCGGTGTACGTTACGACCATTACTCGGATTTTGGCAGCACCGTAAATCCGCGGCTGGCACTGGTGTGGGCTACGTTGCGCAACCTGACCACCAAGTTTATGTATGGCCGTGCATTCCGGGCGCCTTCCTTTGGCGAGGAGTTCTCCATTAACAACCCTGTTATTCTGGGTAATCCGGACCTTGACCCGGAAACCATCGACACACTTGAACTCGCATTTGATTACCGCCCCACCTTCAACCTGCAGACGGGATTGAGCCTGTTCTACTATGAAATCGATGATGCTATCGAGTTTGTACCGGATCCGCCGCCGGCAACTACCAATACGGCGCAAAATTCCAGGGATCAGGAGGGGCGGGGTTTTGAATTCGAGGCCAACTGGCAGCCGCTTGATAAGCTGCATTTGGGTGGAAACTATGCCTGGCAGAATTCGGAGGACAAGGATAACGGTGACCGCATCGCGGATGCTCCCAAACAAACAATTTACCTCGATGCACGCTGGCACTTCCTGCCCGACTGGTCCTTCGATACACAACTGGTCGATGTGGGCGGCCGCAAGCGGGCGGCAGGCGACACGCGCAGCAACGTTGATGACTATACCTTGGTAAACATGACGCTGCGGCGTAAACGAATTGCAAAGCACTGGCAGCTGGCCGCGTCGGTCCGCAACCTGTTCGATGAAGATGCACGGGAACCGAGTACCGGTGCTATTGCCGACGATTACCCGTTGGCGGGACGCAGCGTCTACGCCGAACTGCGTTACTTCCTGAAGGGTGAGCAATGACAGGTCGGCGGGTCAAGGTGAAAAGCCGCAATGAGGCATTTGTACAGCGTGCGGTCACACATATCTGGCAGGAGCAGGCCAGCGCAGAGAATCCGTATATTGCAGAGAGCTGCCGTTGCCACGGTTACGACCTGCTGGAGTTAATGAGTGGACGCAGTTATGTCGACGTGCTGTACCTGTTGTTTCGCGGTGAACTACCCGACACGGATGAGTCCGCTCTGCTGGAAGCGCTGATGATCAGTATGATCAATCCCGGCCCAAGACATCCGGCCACCCGGGCGGCCATGAACGCCGGAGTGGGCAAGACCGATCCCGTTCATATTCTTCCCATCGCATTGACTGTCATGGGTGGCAGCCATTTGGGCGCCGGTGAAGTGGAGGCAGCGATGCGCTTTCTGCGCAAACAGGGTGGTTCTGATCCGGAAGTGCTCGCGTCCGAGTTGCTGAAAAACGCGATGCCGGAAGAGGGCGAGGACTGGCGCCTTGCCCCGGGATTCGGCTGGCGTTTCGGAACTGCCGAGCGTCTGCCGGGAGAATTCGCCAGGCGGCTCGCCGCCTTGCCCGGCAGTGGCGCGCGTCTGCACTGGGGCTGCGCCTTTGCAGATGCCCTGGCTGCACAGCGCCTGGGCTGGCTCAATAGCGGGGTGGTTGCAGCGGTTCTGGTTGATCTTGGCTTTCATCCTCGTGACGGTGCAGGGCTGTTTCAATTGCTAAGCGCCCCCGGTCTGCTGGCTCACGGTCTGGAGCTGGCCAACAAACCCGTTACTGCCATGCCCTATGTGGGTGACGAGCATTATGTTATCGAAAAAAGGTAGTAGTGATACCCGGCTATGGGACGCGCAGCGGGGCATTATCCACAGCAGCAATGGCGGATGGCTGGCCGGCAAAGGTGTCTTCTGCCATGGCTATGACATGCTGGAGGATCTGGTCGGCAAGGCATCGTATTTCCAGGTGTTGATGCTCAACGTGCTGGGTTACCTGCCGGAGCGACGCCTTGCCGACTGGCTCGAGGCAACATACATTTGCATGAGTTGGCCGGATCCGCGCATCTGGTGTAATCATATCGGCGCCCTGGGTGGGAGTGCGCGTACCTCAGCGGTAGCCGCGAGCGTGGCAGGGGCGCTGGCAGCGGACTCCAGTATGTATGGTGGCCGGACCTTTCTGGCAGGCGTGGATTTTATCCAGTCCGCCTGTACAGAGCGGGACGCGGGGGCAAGCGTAGAGGACATTGTTGCCAACGAGCTCAAACGCCATCGCGGGAAAGTGAATATCATGGGTTTCGCCAGGCCGCTGGCCAGCGGAGATGAACGAATCGCAGCCCTGGAGGAAGTTGCCGCCCGGCTGGACTTCCAGGTCGGCAGGCATCTACAGCTCGCCTATGACATCGAAGCTATCCTGCAAAGGGATTTCGATGAAAGCATGAATATTTGCGGATACGTATCCGCATTTTTATCCGATCAGGGGTATAAAGCTGAGGAGCTTTACCGGCTGAGCGTATTGTGTGTTAGCAGTGGCGTGATGGCCTGTTATATCGATGCCCGGGAAAAACCGCCAGACGCATTCCTGCCCCTGCGCTGTGATGATATTGAGTATCGGGGACAGCCTGCACGCGAGCTGCCATGAGTCCGCACGCTTCAGCTTGTGCTTAACAGATTGCTCATCAGCCTGGTCAGCCTGACCGGGTCTACCGGCTTGGTGAAGTAGCCGCAAATATTCAGTTGCCCCGCCCTCACAGCATCGATGCGGTCGCTATATCCGGTACACAGAATGACAGGCAGATCAGGCCGTCGCGCCAGTATGGCTTGCGCAAGTCTGTCGCCCGCCAGCCTTGGCATGGTCTGGTCAGTTACTACCAGGTCAATAGCCTGGGGATTGTTTTCAAACAGGTCCAGTGCCTCGCGCGAGTCTGTCAGAGCGGTTACCTGGTAACCCTGTTTCTGCAACAGATCTTCCAGGTAGCCTGTCAGTGCCGGATCGTCGTCGACCACCATTACACGGCCTCTGCCATGCACCGGTTCCAGCATGCGGTCGCTTTCCGCGCTTGTGTCACTGGCATTACCGAGCAGCGGGAACAGTAGCCGGAAGCTCGTTCCCTTGCCAGGCGTGCTGTCCACGAGGATATGGCCGCCATGCCCGTGCACGATGCCATGCACCATTGACAGTCCCATCCCGGTCCCCTTACCGATGTCCTTGGTAGTGAAAAACGGGTCAAATATCTTGTCCAGCACGGAAGTGTCGATACCCCGGCCGTTGTCCTGCGCCACCAGTTCCACAAAGTCGCCCTGTACCGGGTGATGACAGGAACTGCAGTTGGCCCGGACTCCGGTAATCGTATGCAAGGCTATTTCAATGCAGCCTTTTTCGTCTTCGATCGCATCGCGTGCGTTGATGCACAGATTCATGACCAGTTGGTTCAGCTGAACAGCATCCATCATGACGGCGGGTGTATCGTCTGCTATATCTGTCTGCAGCGCAATAGTTGTCGGCAGCGTAGACCGCATCATCGTTACGCATTCCCTGACCAGGGGGGACAGCGTCATGGCCCGGGGTGTAGTGGCGCCGCCCCGGCTGAAGGCCAGCATCTGTGAGATAAGGTCCCGTGCACGCTCTCCGGCACGATATACCTCCGCCAGGTATTCGGTCAGCTTGGGGTCACCATCTGCCGAAAGTTTCTGTTGTGCGAGTGATGTATAGCCCAGGATACTTCCCAGTATGTTATTGAAGTCGTGAGCGATGCCGCCGGTCAATTGCCCTATGGCTTCCATTTTTTGTGCCTGGCGGAGCTGGTTCTGCATCTGGATGCGTTCGGTAATATCATGTGCAATGCCGTCTACGGCAATGACATTACCCTGTGTATCGAATACCGGTATCTCGGTGAGCTCCAGCTGGTGAACAGCACCATTCCTGTGCAGTATTTCCATTTCATAGGGGGGTTGCTGTAAACCCCTGATGCTGAGCGCCCGCTTTCGTGTGGCGCGCTGGTTGAGGATGTTTTCTGTCAAATACTTTATATGAGAGGTGCGGAATTCATGTTCGGAATAGCCGAGCACGCGGGTGATCGACGGGCTGAGATAGGTAAAATCTCCGTTGCAGTTACAGGTGTAGAAAAAATGATCTTCACTGAGAGCCTCGATCAGTCGCCGGTACTTCTCTTCGTTGTTCCGTAATTCGGACAACCGCTGGGAAAACTGCTCGTTACTGATTATGAAATCTTCGCGTCGTACTGCGATGTCACAGACGCTGCGTAATTGCTCGGCACGAAAGGGTTTGGCAATGAAATCCACGGCCCCGCTCAGTAGCAGGCTGCTGGCGCGATCGGCGGAACTGTATGCGGTCATAACCACCACGGCCTGGTCCGGGTCTGCCTCAAGTACCTCGGCGAGAACCTGCTCCCCGGATTTTACCGGCAACATGATGTCCAGTAGTATCAGGTCATGGTGTCGCGCATTCCAGGCCTCCACGCCCGATTTACCGTCGTCGGCGGTCTCGATATCGAAGCGTTTTTCCAATACACGTTTGACCAGCTGCGTGGTGTCAGGGTGGTCTTCGATGAGCAGCAGTGTTGGCTTCGGAAGGGCGGTACCTCCGGTCTGTATTTCCCGCAGCACCACGGGCAGCTTGTGAAGTTCTTCAAAACTGATAAAGCGATCCACCCGGAACTCCCGGGCGGTGATTTCTGCAATGCGTTCACTGTAGGTTGTGGAGACCATGACGATCGGAGTATCGGCGGCGGTCCTGAGAACGCCTGAGCGGACCAGTCGGGTCAGCCGCCAGCCGTCCAGATCCTGCAACGGGATGTCGGTAATCAGGATGTCGATGGCGATGCGATTGAGTGTCTCGATAGCAGCCGATCCGGATGCGGCCTCTGACAGCTTGCTGAAGCCGTTTTGCTGCAGCGTCTGCCGCAATTGGCGGCGAGACCGCGCGTCCGTGTTCACAATCAGGATGTCTGGTTCTACTGTTGTCATATCAGGTCCGTATAGCCCGTACCGGCTTGTCTAATGAGGTGCTGTGTTTGCTGTCAGTGGTTCGCAGTGGCAGCGGAATGGTGACAGTAAAGGTCGTCCCGTGCCCCAGCTCGCTGTCCACCCTGATGGTGCCACCCATGAGTTGGCAAAACCGTTGTGTAATTGACAGACCCAGCCCGGTCCCCTGGAAGTGGCGGGTGCTGCTGCCGTCAACCTGGCGGAAGGGGTCAAAGATAATGGATTGTTGCTCTGCGCTGATACCTATACCATTATCTTTAATGCTGATGGCCAGTTCCGAAGCGTTATGCCGGACGTGCATGAACACTTCTCCGTCACGTGTGAATTTCGCGGCATTACTCAGCAGGTTCAGGATAACCTGCAAGGTCTTCCCGGCATCGATTTCCAGTGCGTGTTCACTTTCTTCCAGGCTGCTCTGCAGGCAATTATTGTTGGCTCTCATCAATGGAGCCACTGTCTCTTCCGCCTGTGCCAGTAGTTGCTGTAAATCAACCTGTTCAATATCCAGTTCCATACGTCCGGCCTCGGTCTTGGCCAGCGCAAGAATCGTGTCGATCAGTGACAACAGGTGCTGAGCGCTGCGCATGACCCGCTCGAGATCACCTAGCGCCTGCTCGTTACGTTCATCCTCCAGTGTTTCGAGGAGTACGTCGGTATAGCCAATGATTGACTGCAGCGGGGTACGAAGCTCATGGCTGATATTGGATAGAAACTCCGATTTATGCCGGCTTGCCTCCAGTGCGGCATCGCGCGCCTGCACCAGTTCGCGGGTTCGTAAAGAGACTTCTGTTTCCAGCCACAGATTTTGTTCCCGCAAACGTGTGTCACGCTCGGCAATGCTTGCCATCATCGTGTTGAAGGCGCTGGCGATGTGAGACACTTCCTGTGGGCCGCGCAGTTCGGCAACTACTTCCTTCGCACCATCTTCTGCCCGCCCCATGAGTCTGGACAGGGTGTGCAGGGGCCTGGTAAGGCGAGTGAGGCTGGTGTTCAGAACCAGCATCAGGATGGCCGCGATGCCCAGGGCGATTGCCATGTTGTTGATGAAGGTGGCAGCCTGAATGTCATGCAGCGTCTCCTTGTGCATGATGACGTAGACGTGCCCCAGCAGCTCCCGTTTGGACGCGGGATTTGAAAAAAGTGCATCCGCTTCTGATGCTGTATTCCCCGGCGTGTATACCGGCGCTATGAAACGCCATTCTCCAGGCAGTTCCGTGACCAGACGCGCCTTCCCGCCTGGCCCTTGAAAGGTGTCGTCAGAAAGTGCGGGGTAGTGTCCTTCTCCCTGCTCCAGAATGGCCTGATGTGCAGCGTTGAAAATAATTACCTTTTTTATAGCCGGGAACGCCAGCGTGGTGCGCACTGCGTCTATGGCATTTTCGCCACTGTCATAGAGCAGCGCCAGTACACTCTGTTCTGCAAGGTTCTCGGTTACCTGCAGGCCCTCAGTGATCAGCAGGGTACGGACCTGGCGGCTGGTTACCCAGGCTGTGGTTAGCGAAGCGATAACGGCCAGCAGGGTTATTCCAATGGCGAAGATCATCAGCAGCTGGCGATGAAAGCTCATGTTGGTGAAAGTGGCAGACAATCGTTTCATGGTTCTTGCCGTGTTTAACGCGGTGCGGGGTAAACAAGGTCAAAACCTTGTTGTTGTTGGCGCGTATAGTGCAGGCCCAGGTGGGATGCAGTGCGCTGGTTGACCGCCAGTTTCAGATTGTGTGTAGGTATTACCCGTGCCTCCATATTGCCGTTCAGTTGTTTGATAGACAGCTCTGCCAGGGAGTGTCCCATCAGCCTGTGGTCGGGGTAGAGTGCGAACAATGCGCCGCGTTTTACTGACAGCGGGTTACTGCAAACGATGACCAGGCGGCGTTTCCACGCAGCATCCAGTGCAATCGGCAGGATGGTCTTGTCGGTGACAACCCTGTCCATCGGTAACCATATGGCATCACTATCACTCTGTGCGTTTTCGAATATGGTTCGGTAGTGGCGTACCGCTTCGCGCAGGTTATCCGCCGGGCGAGCGACCAGTTGCAGGCCGTGATTTCTGGCCGAGACCTCTGCTATTCGAATCAGCCAGTCACTGCTGGCTTCGCTGTAGACGATAAAAACACGCTTGACCTGTGGCGCCAGTTTTTTCAGATGGGTGAAAAATATATCTGGATCCCCGCTCAGGCTTATTGTCGGGTATTCGTATACCGGAGTTACCACGGCTCCGACTACTGTCGGCAAGCCAGTGGTCAACTGCTGTGCCAGCCGATAGCTGCGCTGGCCGAGCACGAGTACAGCCTGTGCAGAGTTGTTTTTCAGTAACAGTTCGATCTCTTGCGGTTTGGTCTTGTTGTCAACAGCAAAAGGTCTGGCAGAGATCCCTTCGTGTTCTTTGACACCGCGCACGATTTCGTCGAACACTCTGGCGTAGGCGCCTTCGACCTGCGGGTACAGGATAACAAGTTTTACCGGCTCGGAGGCAGCCTCGCACAAGGACGCGAAAAACAACAGCATGAGAAGCCGGGGCAGCAGGCGGCGCTCGTTGCTCCTGGACTGGTGCCGGCAACTGCATGGGGGACGGCTCACGATGGGTTCCCAAGTGCCTTTTTACCGGCACGACAGCCGCGTGCTGCCCGGGTCTCACGGGAGACCGGGGGGCAGGCCATGGAATTTCTGCAAAAACATATAGTTATCATCAGGAATCGGTTGGCTGGCCGGCTACCCGACCACAAAACGTTATAAACAACATATTCGATTAAATCGACATTGTCGAACAAATATTTGGCTGCGACCGAAAGAGGCCCGGAATCCAGGTTATTGACTGTAATAGATGTAAACAGGTATCATTCGCGCCTTTGAAAAATGGGGCCTGATTGTCACGGCGCGGGGAGATCCAGGTGGAAAAGATAAAAAAATGTGCGGCCTGCAGGTATTGTCGGGTACACACAGCAATAAAAACGGGTGCGATGCTGCTTGCGGGCAGCATTATATCGATTGTCGTGCTGTTCGATGGCGGTATGTAGCGATCCATCCGTATATCAGGCCCAAAAAAGGGGTGGCCAATGGCCGCCCCTTTTTGTATGGGGAAAGACATAACACACTGGATTGAAACACCGGTCGCATGACAATTATTAATACATCACTTGAAACCTTTGCACAGGATGTTCTGGCGGCATCCAGCGAACGCCCCGTGCTGGTCGACTTCTGGGCCGAGTGGTGTGCGCCCTGCCTGGTTATCGCCCCGGTCCTGGAGCACGTGATGCGCGATCTGGCTGACGCACTCGGGCTGGCAAAACTGGAGGTTGACGAGGGTGAGAATATGAAGCTCGCCGGCCACTATCGAGTGAGGGGCTTCCCGACAGTTATTCTTTTTGACGGTGGCCTGGAGGCAGGGCGTTTCAGCGGCGCCAGGTCCAGGTCTCAAATTCTGTCCTTTATAAGAGATCATGTTGATATTCCAGATCTTTTTTGATTCAATGGCTCCCAGGCAGTGCGCGGGTCCTGAAAACAGCAGCGCGCAACAGTGCAAGATGGAGTGGTCAGCAAGATATGGATTATCAGCAGGATATTGGCCAGGCACAGGAAATAGCCCGTTTGGTGTTCCCAATGATGACGCGTTTGCAGATTCCCATGAACCCGCTCAATTATGCGCTCTGGTATGAATACCACCTGGGACGATCGGAGGAGCTGGTCGCGGAACTGGAGAAGATAGAATCCGGCGCGACAGTATATGACCCGGAGCAGGCCAAGACCCTGTTTCTGCGTTACGTTGCCACACCCGGAGTAGAGACGCTCGAAAAAATAGAAACCGAGGTTTGCCGCCTGCTGGCAGACATTGTCCAGATCGTCATAGATGCCGGTCTCGATCTCACCAAATATAGTGCATTGCTTAAAAGCTGTACCTCGCGGCTGAAAAGTGCGGATGATATACGCGATATTCGCAAGGTGGTCCGTACGCTGCTCAGCGATACCCAGAATATGTCCGAGTCCAACCGCCACGTGGGCGGCGCATTAAAGGAGCGGGCCGCCGAAATCGATACGCTCAGGGCTGAGCTGGATCGAGTGCGTCAGGAAGCGATCCATGATCCGCTGACCGGCTTGTCCAACCGGCGTGCATTTGATGAGCGTCTGGCTGAATCCCTTGATCAAACCCTGAAGGAACTCAAGAGCATCTGTCTGTTGATGATCGATGTCGATCACTTCAAGAATATCAATGACAAACATGGCCACCAGATAGGCGACAAGATACTGCAGTATGTCGCTTCGGTGCTGAAGAAGAATTTCAAAGGCAAGGACCTGGTTGCACGTTTTGGTGGTGATGAATTCGCGGTCATTGTCGAGAATGCGCCAAGCGCGGGTGTACACAACGTAGCCGAAACGGTGCGTAAGCTGGTCGACGAAAGCAACCTGAAACGTACCGATACCGGCGCCCCACTGGGCGATGTTACGGTGAGTATCGGCTTTGAGTGCGCCCGTTCCGGTGATACACCCGATATAATACTGGACAGGGCGGACAAGGCGCTTTACCAGGCCAAGTTAAAAGGCCGTAACCGGGTTTTCCCCAACAAGGGCTGAAGATGAAAATTACTATTATCAGTGGTAGCCACAGGAAGGTATCGCAAAGTGAAAAGGTGGCGCGGTTTATCCAGCGGACACTTGAAGAACAGAAACTATGTGAGAATGCCTGGTTATTCAGCCTGGCAGCGAACCCCTTGCCTTTATGGGATGAAAGTATCTGGGAGGCTGATCCGGCCTGGGAACGGCGACTGGCCCCCATTTCCGCTGAGCTCGCTTCCAGCGATGCCTTCGTTGTTATTTCCCCGGAGTGGCATGGCCAGGTGCCATCTGGCCTGAAGAACTTTTTCCTGATGTGGGGGAAGGGCGAGCTCGCCCACAAACCTGCGCTGATTGTTACAGTGTCGTCTGCAGATGGCGGAGCATACCCGGTCGCCGAACTGCGTATGAGCAGTTATAAAAACAACCGGATTTGTTATATACCGGAGCAGGTGATTGTGCGCAATGTAGAGAGCGTTCTGAACGATGATCCCGCGCAGAACAATGCGGATGCCGACAGTTATTTCAGGGAAAGGATAGCTTACGCACTGAATATTCTGAAAGAGTATGCCCTGGCGCTGGGTCAGGTCAGGGCCAGTGGCGCCGCCGATCTCAGCAAGTTCAAGAACGGGATGTAATCTCTATACCGAATGGCGCTTACTTAAGCACATTTTTGCTACATTCGTGGCATTGTTGGATTACGCTACGCTAATCCAACCTGCAAAGTTAAACCAATGCCAGTGTCACGTAGGTTGGATTAGCGTAGCGTAATCCAACAAATCACCTTAAGTAAGCGCCATTCACCTCTGTACTCATTTTCAGGTTTCTTCAGTCGGCTCGGCGACACAGACCTGGTTACGCCCGTTTCTCTTGGCGCTGTACAAGGCCTGGTCGGCGCGCGCAAACAGTGAAACCGGGCTGTCGTTTCCCTGCAGAACACTTACCCCGATGCTGACCCTGATATCCAGGTCGACTCCCGAGCAGGTGCAGGGACTGGCTTCAAACGTAGTGCGGATTCGTTCGGCCAGAAGGTGTGAACCGGCTAGACCCGTGTCACGCATCAGGACAACAAATTCTTCACCCCCGTAGCGGAACAACAGGTCACCGTCCCGTTTGCAGGAGTCTATTATGCCGGCGACAGCTTTCAGTGCACAGTCACCGATGATATGTCCATACTTGTCGTTGACCGCCTTGAAGTGATCAATATCCAGAATCAGTAACGCGTAGCTGGAACCCTGGCGCCGGGCATGGCTGAGTTCGCGCTGCATCATTTCGTCCAGTGCAGCGCGGTTGCAGATGCCGGTCAAGGGATCTTTCTGCGCCAGTTGCAGGGCGTCCTGGTAAAGTAGCGCGTTGCGCAACGGGTACAGCAGGCTGCACAGCAAGTGTTCCAGTGTCTCGATTTCAGCGTCGTTGAATTTACGTTCGCGGCGGAATGTAAGCTTGCCCAGCGGTTCGTCGCCGAGATTCAGGTTATAGGTGCAACTGTGGCGGGCTTGCCGACCCAGTTTTACATCCAGTTCCAGATCGTCATTCCGGTAGCGCACCCCCTGGTGCACAATCAGGGCGCCAACTTCCATGCTGAATATTTCAATAAGACGTGTGGGATCCAGGCTTGTCTGCAGGCCCTGGGTAATCTCCAGAGCACGTTGTGCGGTTAGCTCGCTCAATACTGGATCGTCGACCGAAGCCGAGGGCGTATTGATGGTGCTGGCGACATTGTGCAATGGTTTGTTCATATGAGCTTCCGGTTCATTCACTCGCATGGCAAATGAAATGCCAGAATCATGCCACCGAGTTCAGGATTCAATAAATTCAGTAAAATCAATACTAAATAATCGCATTGACGCTATCCGCCATGAAAACGTCAAAAATACGACACCATTTTTGCCGCATGTTTGCCGCCGGCAAACGTCGAATTTCCGTCTTTTGTTACTTGCACTACCGCGGACGGGCCGACACCATAGGACCTTCTGTCAACTGATGAAGTCTGTTCCCTGGAGCTTTGTTGCTAATGCCAAGAATTTTTATTGCTCTACTGCTGATGGCAATTCTTCCGCTGACCGGCGCGGAGCCGGTTGAAAAGAAGGACGTCCTGCAGGCCGGTCTCGTAAACCCGGGTTTTCAAGCCAAGCCGGACTGGTTCAAACAGTCCTTCATGGATATCCGTGAGGACATCAGCGAAGCGACCGGGCAGGGCAGGCGTGTCCTGCTGTATTTTTACCAGGATGGTTGTCCCTATTGTAAAAAGTTGCTGGAAACCAACTTTGCTCTGCGTGACATCAGCGACAAGACTCGCGCAGCCATGGATGTTATTGCCATCAATATATGGGGTGATCGTGAAGTCACGGATCTGGCCGGCAACAGTGTCAGCGAAAAACAGTTTGCGGCGGATCTGAAGGTAATGTTCACCCCCACCCTGTTGTTTCTGGATGAAGATGGCGTTGTGGTGATGCGGCTGAATGGATATTACCCCCCGCACAAGTTTGCTGCCGTGGTCGATTACGTGGGCCGGCACAAGGAGAAGGACCTCGGTTTCCGGGATTACTGGGCAAAACTGTCACCACCGGCATCCAGTGGTGTACTGCACCAGGACAAGGGTTATTTACAGGAACCGTATCGGCTCGCCGGTCGCAGCGGCGATAAACCTCTGCTGGTGTTGTTTGAACAGAAAGAATGCGCGCCCTGCGACGAACTTCACCAGGATATACTCAGGCGTGAAGAGAGTGTCGAGCTGTTGCAACACTTCGACGTAGTGCTGCTGGATATGTGGTCCAGGACACCTGTACAGACACCGGGTGGTGTCGACACCAGCGCCGCCGAATGGTCGAGGCAACTGACTATTCAGTATGCCCCCACCATGGTGATATTCGATACTTCAGGCCGTGAAGTGTTCCGTACCGAAGCCTACCTGAAAGCATTCCATACCCAGTCGGCTCTGGACTACGTGCTGTCCGGTGCCTACCGTGAGCAACCGAATTTCCAGCGCTTTATTCAGGCGCGCGCTGAGGCGCTGGAAGCGCAGGGCGTTCACGTGGATCTTATGGAGTAGTCAGTTTTCGAACTGTTGACCGGTGACGCCTTTACTGTCCGGGCCCAATATATAAAGGTGTGGGCGTACGACATCTTCCGGGCCGGCGACCAGCTGCGGATTTTCCCCGGGGTAGGCGAGATTTCTCAGCCCGGTGGCAACCGGCCCCGGATCCAGGCTGTTGACCCGTACCCGGGTATTGGATTCCATTTCATCGGCCAGGGTCTGCATGAGATTTTCCGTCGCAGCCTTGCTGACACCGTAGGCACCCCAGTAAGCCTTGCCGCGTCTGCCGACAGCGTCGGAACTGAACAGGATAGAGGCGTCCGGACTTTGCGTCAGAAGGTTCAGGCAGGCACGCGTTAACAGGAAAGGCGCATTCAGATTCACTTGCAGTATCCTGAACCAGAGCTCGGATTCAAAGTGTGCGACAGGAATCAGTGCGCCGAGCATGGCGGCGTTGTGCAGCAGGCCATCCAGGCGTCCAAATTCCTTGTCTACGGTGTTCGCCAGATCAAGAAAATCCTTTTCCGACGCGCCCTCAAGATTCATCGGATAGATTGCGGCCTGGGTGTCGCCCGCGGATTCGATGGCGTCGTAAACCTGTTCCAGGTTGCGTACTGTCTTATCCAGCAGGATGACACTGGCGCCATAGTGTGCACAGCTTCTTGCAACAGCGGCACCGATGCCGTTGCCGGCACCGGTTATCAGGATGACGCGGTCTTTAAGGAATTGGTCTTCGGGTTGCCAGTCGCTGGGTATGTGCATCGATAAATTCTAGCATTAGTACTCCTTCACTAGAAGCTGGCAAGAATGGCGCGTGCAGATTCGA